>Ga0209358_10000947_pt1 | contig 24275 bp, 20 predicted proteins | sample LauGreFa1BDMLBSN_2_FD_187574 | JGI IMG/M metagenome (GOLD analysis project Ga0209358, IMG submission 187574) | Freshwater lake microbial communities from Lake Michigan, USA - Fa13.BD.MLB.SN (SPAdes) (version 2) | ecosystem: Environmental > Aquatic > Freshwater > Lake | place: Lake Michigan, USA...
CGCATTCAGCGCACAAGCGGCCGGATTCAAGTTTGGTGATATTGGCGATATGTATGTGTCGTGGCAGCGATTTTCGTCGAAGGGCGACGTGGCTCTGACTCGGCGGTCAATCATGTATTGGTCGAAACAAGACGCATTTGCCAAGTTTGAGGAAGTGCGGCGCCAGAGTGTCGATTATTATATCGACAAGACCATCGACTCGATGATGGATGAGTTCGGCGACAAGAACAAGAAGTTCAGCAAGCCTTGCGGCGATTTCCAGATTGCGAATGTGTTGAAACAGTTGTACAAAGACGAATACGTGTGTGTCAGCATCAAACATAACATTTGGTACAAGTTCCACAACCATCGCTGGACTGAGATTGACTCTGGAACCACGCTGAGAAAAGCGATTTCGACGGAGCTCTACGATATTTACATGAATAAAATATCGAAACTGACGGCGCTGGCAAACTCGCTCGACGAAGACGACGAAACGCTTGCTGATACGCGCAAGAAGTTGACGAAGAAAACCGAGAAAATATGCGATATTTGTTTGCGTTTGATGAGCACGGGCGACAAGAAGAATATCATGACGGAAGCAAAGGAGTTGTTTCATGATTCGCAGTTCATGGAGAAGTTGGATACAAACCCGTATTTGTTGTGTTTTGAGAACGGCGTGGTGGACTTCAAGGAGAAGATATTCCGCAAAGGTTTGCCGGAGGATTATATCAGCAAATCGACGAATATTGATTATAAACCGATTGACCGGAAAAAAGACGCGACTGTCATTGCCGAAATCGAAGACTTCATGTCAAAGTTGTTTCCGCGACCCGATTTGCGCGAGTATATGTGGGACCATTTGGCGTCGGTGTTGCTCGGTACTCCTGACAAACAGACATTTCACATGTATATCGGTGAGGGTCGTAACGGCAAGTCGGTGCTGACGACGCTGATTGATGAAATCATGGGCGAATACAAGGGTGTTGTGCCGCTGTCGGTGATTACACAGGACCGCGCCAAAGTGGGCGGGACCGCGGCGGAATTGGCGGAACTCAAAGGTGTTCGGTATGCGGTCATCATGGAGCCGTCTAAGAAAGACGCGATTCTGGAAGGTCCGCTCAAACAGATGACCAGTGGTTTGGACCCGATTCAGTGCCGAGCGCCTTATATGGCCAAGACGCTGATTTATTACCCTCAATTCAAGCTGGTCTTGTGTAGTAACGTGATGATGGAAGTGAAGAGTCAGGACTACGGTACTTGGCGTCGTATTCGCGTTGTGCCATTTGAATCGCTCTTTACGGAGAACCCGGTTCAAGGTGATCCAGATAAGCCGTATCAGTTCTTGGTCGATGGCACCATTGTTGACAAGTTTGCATATTGGAAGTTCACTTTTATGTCGATGCTTGTAGAGCGCGCGTATAAGACGGGAGGAATGGTGAAAGAATGCGATATTGTGATGTCGGCGAGCAAGGCTTACCAGGAGAGCCAGGATTTCATTGCGGAGTTTATTCGCGAGAAGGTTGTGCGCGAAGAGGGCGGCGAAATCAAGAAGACTGTGCTGAACAACGAGTTTGCGGTGTGGTATATGAGTACTTATGGAAAGGGAGCGCCGAGTCCGAAGGAAGTACATGTGAAGATGGACCAGCAGTTTGGCAAGTATGATAAGAAGGGGGCATGGACCGGAGTGCGCATAAAATATGAACGGGACGAATTTGCGGCGAAACGAGATGCGGAGGTGTTTGATGATGGCATCTCGGCAAATGAACTGTAAATGCTTATTCGCATGCTTATTCGCATGATTCATAAATCTTCATAATTTGTTTTTTTTGTATTTTATACATATTATATATTGTAAAATACAAAAGCTAATCAAAACATAATAAAGCCAATATCAAAATAATTTAAAATGGTAGATTTTCAATTATTTGTCGTGTTTCATAAACATATTTTTGATGAATGTTATACACATATACCGGATGATATTCTGTACACATATTTCACATTTATATCGGTAAATCCCACTATTAAAAAATATTATACACCGAATAAATACAAGGTTATCAATGAATGGGAGCTACCCATTTATGACAAGACATTTCAAGAGCGCGGATACAATGAAAATTCCGCGATTTATCACGTACACGCAAACAACTTACATAAACCGTACAAATATGTTGGTTTTTTTCAGTATGACATGAAGTTTCGCGACAATATTGTGTGTTTTTTACAAAGGTATATTATGCCAGAGCAAACACCACTTCCTACATTGTTTAGTTTTGCTCGATATAACTTTAGATTCTGTAGTTATGAAACGTGGAATGAACCCAAAACGCTGGATTATATAATTCAAGATTATGAACACTTTTATGGAAAACCTTTTACCAAAGACAAGCAATATCCGCTTTTCAATAGTTATATTATTTCCACTGAAACTTATGAGAAAATCATGGCTTGGGTCACACAGTTGTATGAGAAACTCTATCCTTGGTCAATAGAACCGCCGAATGCTTTGCATTTTGGACATATTGGGGGAATATATGAAAGAATTATGGCATACGCAATTGGAGAGGAAAATCTACAATACATACATGTTAATGTTGAACACGATAATAATTTTAAAATGTTAAACAATTTTCTTGGATAAATTATTATTTTAGTGCAAATATGAAATAGAGGGGCGTCTCTATTTTATACAATGTTTGACGTCGTCATTCCTCTCGGCCCCAATGATGTGAAACGCTTTGGACAACAACTCGAACATACGCGGAAATATGTGATTGGATATCGGCGTATTTATGTTGTGGCATTTGACCCAAGTGTTATAGACCCATTACACGATACCTCTATCATTATCGTCCCCGAATCCGTGTTCCCCTTCTCCAAAAACACCGTCTCTGTATATCACGGCGCCAATAGCCGCAATGGCTGGTACTTCCAGCAACTCCTTAAAATGTATGCTTGGGCATATCTCGATGGACTCATGGAACGGTATTTAGTTGTCGACGCCGACACGTTTTTTGTGAACCCCACAGTATTTGAGACCACCGATGGCAAATGCCTCTACAACTTTGCGCGGGAATATCATCCGCCATATTTTGAACATATGGCCAGGATGTCGCCTATTTTTACACGCACTTATGAACTTTCCGGTATTTGTCATCATATGTTGTTTGAGACCAGTGTGGTTAAGGAAATCATTGGTCAAGTAGAAGCGGAGCATAAAGGCAAACGATTCTGGGAAGTGTTCCTGGAATGTGTAGAGGCGGAGTTAAGACACGGAATTGAATCGGGGGCGTCCGAATACGAGTTGTATTTCCACTATATTATGAAAACTCGGTCGGATAATGTCAAAATAAGAGAACTAGTTTGGGCAAATGTTACCAAATGGTCGCCGGAAGAATGGAATGAGCATGATTATATTGCGTGGCATCATTATGACCAGTGAGATTTTATTAATAATACATAGAGGCATTTTATAATATTATCCAAATGGACAAAAAGACAACTATCATTATTATGGCTGGGGGTCTCGGCAAACGCATGAATACACATGCAAACAATTTACCCAAAGTGGTTCATTTGGTCTGCGGTGTTCCGATGATTGTTCGTATTTTGCGTGAATTAGAGGCATTTCGCGAAACTGCGCGTATTCTGATTGTTGTGGGCAAGTATCGCAGTATTATTGAGTCGACTATCCGGCAATATACAGATATAGTTGTAGAATATGTCGTTCAAGACCCGGCGCTAGGAACTGGTCATGCGATTGCGTGCTGTCTGCCTCATATTTCAGTGGATGATTCGGTTGTTGTTTTGTCGGGAGATGTGCCTCTCATTCGGTGCGAAACAATTGCCAAGATGTTTGTGGGAAATCCGGAATTGCGGGTTCTAACGATGTTTAGGGAAGACCCGACGGGGTATGGACGTATCATTTACGCAAGCGAAACGAATGTCTCACGATTTGTAAAAATTGTTGAAGAGAAGGATTGCTCTGATACAGAACGGGCGTGTCAAATTGTCAATTGTGGTATTTATGGGTTTCGCGGCGAAGTTGCGCATCGGTTTATTCCTCTCATACAAAATGTGAATGCTCAACGCGAATATTATTTGACGGATATTGTTGGACTGGCTTATGATGCGGGGATTGACATAGAAACGTATAATATTGAAGATGAACGCAGATGCGAGGTTGTTGGAATAAATACGTTGGCGGAATTGAACGCAATAAATGGAGTCTAATACGTTTTTATTGTAGGGTGTTTTTGATGCCCTCTCCCAAAAGGGTGTTCAAAAAAAATTGCGTATATGATTTGGGATTAAAATGGGCAAATTTACCAATTACAAGCACTACAATTACCATCATATCTACCAGATTCTTCATATTGATCATAACCATAATTTTTACAATCTTCGTTGTAACAATCCCCAAATCTACGTTCACAACTCTCGCATTTTACCCGTAATGAAATACCACAATATTCGCATATATCAAATTTAAAAACATTATTTTTATCTTCTACACAACTTTTATGATATTCAATATTAAAATCATAATCTACAAAGACATCAACACATTCTTTATTTTTTAAATAATCTTTACATATACGGCATTTTTCAGTTTCAAATAGACATTTAATGTGATAATAAATTACATTACTATTGTAGTCTAATGATTTTACAAAGTTTTTGTCAAAATTTGTATTTTTATGTTCAAATTTATAACATCTTTCGCAGTAAATTATACTGTTTTCCAAATCTTCAAAACAATTTACACAATACAATTTATCATCTACTTCTGTAAAATATTCACCTTCAGCAAAAAGTGACAAAGTATATTCTTTTGAGCAAATAGAACAATAATCATTCATAATATATTATTGATTATTGTTTTATATTTAAGTGTTTTTGGTCCATTTTACACCTTCAATGGTGTAAATTATTTCAATTTTATATTTTATAAAATGGGCGTTTCACAAGGCGGGCAGGCACTGCGCGCCTGCCTTCGGGAAATAAGAAAATGTGTAATTACAAATTATATAGGGTGTTTTTCACGTAGACCCATTTGGGGTCTACGTGAAAAATTGCTGGACATAAAAACGGCACGTTTTTATGGTAAGGTGTTTTTAGATGTGAATCTATAAGATTCATATCTAAAAAATTGCTGGACGACAAAATATTTATATTTTGGAGGTAAGGTGTTTTTCACGTAGACCCCAAATGGGTCTACGCGAAAAATTGAAATCTTTTTTCTGGATTTTTACAGAAACATAAAAAATATATACAGCATGTTAATAATATAAACGAACAAAGTAACAAACTAACAATGAGCGCTAGAACCCCCTTCTGCGGACACTGCAAGAATGTTGGAAAACAATATAACACGCATTTCACGCGCAAAACACCGAATCAAACCAGTGAATTGGTCTGCCCCGAACTCTTGAAGAAGGTTTGTACTGATTGTAAAGGTCGCAATCACACATTTGATAAATGCCCGAGACCGGTGTCTAAGGTCGCTTCCAATGTCGCTTCAACGGTTGCTCCTAACTCAGCTTCAGTCGCTTCACTCGCTTCAGTCGCTTCAGTCGCTGTTCCAGCTCCTAACCCAGCTCCTAACCCAGCTTCAACAGTCGCTTCAGTCGCTTCAGCTCCTAACCCAGCTTCAACAGTCGCTTCAGTCGCTTCAGCTCCTAACCCAGCTTATAAAGCGGCTCTTCAAACACCTAAGTCAAAGGTTGCTTCATCGGTTGCTTCAACGGTTGCCGCTCCTGCGTATAATTACGAAGACAGCTACCAATACTATTCTAACTACGAAGAGTTTAGTCGAAGTGAATCTTTAAACAATTCAAAAGCGATAGCAAGTGTTAAAGAACCCGTCGCCCAACAAACATTGACCGAATACGGCGAGCAATTATACGTATTGATTGCCAAGAATTACCCATATCGCGCCGGTAAAATTACGGGAATGTTTTTGGAACTCGATGTAGAAGAAATAGTCGAATTGATTCAAAACCCAGCATCATTGGAAGAAAGCGTAAATAAGGCAAATGAACTCTTAGACCGCAAATATCCTTGGGGACATATTGATGAAATATTCAAACCAATTCGCATGAATACGCGGTCTTCAGCCAACAACTCTGATAACATAGAGGTACAACCTCTCAATGTCCGAGAGGAATATCGCTTGAGAGTATATGCTGCGCATCCGGAATGGCATAGTTTCATAATTAATAAAATTGTTGAATATTTTATGAAAAAACAACTTAGTCCAGAAGAAATATATGAGCAGTTTTCGGATTTTGAAGCATTCAAAGTAGAAGTTGATTTGACCTTTGCTGAATTGAACAAGTAAAATTAATGATTGTTAGGTGAGTTCTTTTGTATAAACCCTGTATAAACCTTGTATAACCCCTGTATAAACCCTGTATAAACCCTGTATAAACCCTGTATAACCCCTCAAAACATAAAAAATATAAAAACATATAACACAAAACACAAAACACAAAACATAAAAAACAAAACATAAAAAACATAAAACAAAAAAAATAAGATGGAAATCCCATCTTATTTTTTACGACAACTTATATTTCCGAGTCATATATAACTAGTAACGCCTCTTCGCGTCCATAGGTTTCTCCCAACTGAATAAACTTGTTTTTTTCGCCGTCTTTATAATGTTCCAAAAAATATCGAATACATTCTAGTGTATATGGGTTAATATCATTAACATCTGTGAAATGCACCGATTTGGGGTCGCATTTGTCCGATAAAACTGCCAAAATCTTGTGGTCACCCCCACTTTCATCCGTTGTCATTATCCCACCAAGTATTTTACAACTAACCATAGCACCGGGCTGAATAGGATAGTCACACAAAATGATGATATCCAGCGGGTCGCCATCGTCAGATAATGTCCCCGGGATATATCCATAATTGTAAGGGAATACATTGGAATTATGGAGAATACGGTCTAGGCGAAGACACTCGGCGTCCTTGTCATATTCGTATTTCATATTGGAACCTTTGCTTATTTCGATGATGGCATTGTACATATTATATGTTTGTGAGAGGTAGCTTTATGTTTATTGTTATATTCATCTTCAGGTCAAATACGTCATTTGATTACTACGTCCTTGGATTCACATAGTCAATCAGTCGATCAAGATCTTGGTGCCCAATAATTTGCCGCCAATATACAAAGTGTCCCTCCCACTTTCTCCCACGACAGCGTTTCTTGGTTGAAAACAATTCCATACACATACGACATCACCATCCCAAAATACGCGAGAGGAGCAAATATGGATGCCGCCAAATTGGATGCCGCAAAAAATCGCAAGAAATATGCCACAGAGCCAATGAATCCATTGAGACCAATTGCTAAACTCATTCTCGGCAACATTGTTTTGCCAAAATCGTTTCCTGAACTAAATAAATATCCGGATATCGCAATGAACCCCATCATATAAGAGAGGAAAACGTGGTTCCAATGATTGTCGGTTTTGATTCGCCGGACCATGAAATAGATGAGCGCCTCTGTGAGCGCAGCGAACAATATCATGGCTAGACCGTAGATAAAATTAGTAGGTGATTCTTGGGTTTTGGTTTTGTTAGAATCGGTATCTATTGCGCCGGAGGCGGTCCTTTTGGTCGTCCCTTCGGTCCCTGTCGCGCTTGTCGTCCCTGTCGCGCTTCGCGCTTCACCTAAGACAAACAGCGCAAGTCCCAGCAGAACCAACAAATACACATTGTTCCACATCACTCCTGCAATAAGCATTATCATCAATGGATACGTATTAAATATTGCAAATGAAACGCCCGAATCCAAATTGCGAAATCCCTCGTATGAAAAGAAGATATGTGAGAGGTTGATTAGTGCGAGAATCAGCGCATCCGATGAGAAAAACGCCGACTTAATGAATCCCCAGTCCACAAAAATAGACGACATTGCCACGTAGGCCAAGAGCCGCGTCCAAACCTGGTGAACCAATGACAGTCCGATTTTCTTTACAAAAATGGGGTAAAGACTCAATAATGACTCGGATGTCAACATTGATAATACGGGTGTCAGCATTTGGTGAATATCTATATTAGACGATGTGAAAAGAAACCCTCTCTTCTACATAAAAACAAATATAGAAAAGATGTTATAGTATATTCAAGAAATGGAACCAATTATTATCGGGGTTATTGTGTTTGGCGCGGTCGCCTATACATTTGGTGTTTATATTGCTTGTACCAGGCTTTGTCGAATAGAGGTGGACCCTCTTTTATTGAATCCCGATTATGTTGATTTTGCCACGGTTTATCCCGAAAAATAAATATGAGGTGGCAACCATACAAAGAGAGTGTGCCTCTATTGAATACTGAGATGACAACAAAAACAATTGTTAGTTTTGATATTGGTATCAAGAATCTTGCGTATTGTGTGTTTTCGATGAAAGAGGAACAAAAACCCTTTTCCGAGTCAGGGTCTAAGCCCTTTTCCGAGTCAGGACAGAAGCCCTTTTCCGAGTCAGGGTCTAAGCCCTTTTGTGCTTCATCACGACCAATTCCCGTAGAATCAACCGAGCCTTTTACTATTCGTGATTGGGGTATTATCAATCTCATTGAACAAGATGTTGTGGAAAAACCTAAATGTAATTGTAGGAATGCTAAAGGGAGTGTTTGTGGAAAAAGTGCGTCCTACAGCTTTGTAGAAGCACCGCGACCCGAAGCACCGAAGGTGCGACCCGAAGCACCGCGACCCGAAGCACTGCGACAAGAGCCGAAGGCACACGAAGTGGAACGACGCGAAGCACTGCGACCCGAAGCACAAGAAGCGCCTTCGGCGCCAAACGAAACCCTATATTGCCTCGTCCACGCAAAATCTTCCGGCAAACTTCTCCCCACAAAAGAGTTGTCATCAGCAGCTCTAAAGAAGCTGAAAGTCGACGAACTCGGCGAATTATGTATCAAACATGGAATCCAAGTGTTAACGAATGACAAGAAGGCAGATATTTTAGCAAAAGTGGTCGCCCATTTTGCCGCGAGAACATTAACGCCTCTCATCGCAACAAAGTCAAAGAACGCCAATCAAATACATTTAGTTGAAATTGGAAAACGCATCAAGACCCAATTCGACCATGTATTTAGCAAGTATTATTTGACCCATGTCATCTTGGAGAACCAGATTTCGCCGATTGCTGGACGGATGAACACGATTCAAGGGATGGTTTCGCAGTACTTCATTATGCGCGACCGCACCGACCAACTGGCCATTGACTTTATATCCTCGGCGGGGAAACTGAAAGGGTTTGTCCCAGATACTTTAGCAAAAAAGAATGAAGGTTCACCGAGTGAAGATCCGACCACAAGTGTTGTAACAAATGGCCCAGCAAATACATACAAAACCCACAAACGCGACGGAATAGCCTTTTGTAATCAGTTCATGATGGCTAATCCCGGCCTCGCTACATTTAGGCATGTTATCGACGCCTCTACAAAAAAGGATGACCTCGCCGATAGTTTTCTACAAGGTATCTATTTCATGCGCCGCGAAAATATAATAAACTACTCGGAGAACTTAAAAATAAACATTGTTTAATAATAATATTAGAACACATGGATTCATTTGGAAATATGGAATCTTTTGACATCAATGTTGGCGATTTGGAACCAGTTAATCTTAAATTTGACGATTATGATAGCCCGGCGCCTTCAACCAGTAAATCCGTTAATTTTGGTGGTGGAATCGAATTATTGATGAATAATAGCAAAAGGTCGGCCGGAAACTCGGTGAACATTGATTTAGGCGATATTAATAGTTTAGAAAACGAACTGAATGATTTGTCTTCGGGTCCGCCCCCCGCACCAACAAACTCTGCTCAAGGAGAATCCAAGATGTTTAGCGGAATTGGCAATTTCTTCGGACTCGGCGGCGGCGACAAGGAGACTGGCGCCTCCTCTTCATCCAGTGGCGCATCCAATCTCGGACAAGCAACCAAGGAAACCGGCGCAGGAACCAACAAGACCTGGGACGGATTCATGAAGTTCAATGACATCCCCGACCGCCCCGTCCAGCCGCGCATGAGCGACCGAGAGAAGCTGCGCAAGAAGCGCACCATGATTAAACGCCTAGATGAATGGAGGGAGAAGGGGCTCGTCGGCAACCACGTCCATTTCAACAACGACAGTTCCTACGAGGAAGTAGAGGACGAATACGAGACCGCGCTAGAAGACAAGAAGAAGAAGGAGTCTATGAAGCTGTATAGTTGGTGGTTCATGACGGCGGTAAACACAATCGAGTATGCCAATTCCGCGTTCAATCCGTTCGATGTTAATTTGGATGGTTGGGGTGAACAAGTGAGCGATGATATTGACAGCTATGACGAGATTTTTGGGGAATTACATGAGAAATACAAGGGCGGGAAGTTGGCGCCGGAGATTGCGCTCCTACTTAGACTGGGATTCAGCGCGGCGGTGGTCAGTTTTACCAATAAGGCGTTGTCATCGGCGACACCTGGGTTCAATGATGTGATAAGACAGAGTCCAGAGTTGATGAAGGCGTTTACAAATGCGACGGTGAACTCGATGTCGCAACAGAGCCCGGGATTTGCGTTTGCCAATAATTTGGTGAACCCGGAACCGACGGGACGACAAGGGCCGCCTCCGGCGGCCGTAGACCCACGCAGCCAAGCAGCGGCGGCGACAAGACCAGGAATGGTATTTACGGACCAGAAGAGCTCTAGGGTGGATAACTCTAGGGTGGATGGATCTTCAAGCTCTTCAAACTCTTCAAGCTCTTCAAGCTCTTCAAGTTCTAGGATGGATAACTCTAGACCCGATATTAGTGCCGTTCGCGGCTCAATGTTCAAAGAGGCCGGTATTGACTTAAATAATAATTTCGAGTCGCCTAATCGAAGACCACCTATGGCGCCTAGACAAGAAATGTCCGGTCCTAAGAATGCCAATTTGGATTCTATTTTGAGCGGACTCAAGACCAAGAATGTAAATATTCATGAAAATCGCGACGATGATTCGATGGTGAGTGTATCTTCGTTGAATGGGGCAAGCGTTCCATCAGGAAGAAGACGCAAGGGATCGGACAAGAACATTGTGTCGTTGGATTTATAAACCGATTATTTACATAAAGATGTAAAATAATATTCTATTGAATTGAGAATATTATTTATTAAACAAATGGGTTTCCTACAATTTGTATTAGTTAATTTGTCTATATGAATGTAGATATTATAATTGTTCGAATGTGTGTTTATTGGAAATAATTATGACAATATGAATGTGTCGCCAATAATATTCTTACACCCGTAAAATGTACGGACCTAAGAATGCTTATTTTAGAGTAGGAACCAAGAATGTGGATATTCATAAGAATTGGTTGGCAAACGTTTTTTTTTGAACTAATGACGCAATGTGTTAGATAAAAACAATGTGTCGATGGATTTGTAATGGAAGTAGATGTTTTGTAAATATAATTATTTATTGGTTGGCGAAAACATAATTATACATTGATAGGTGTTATGAAATAAAAGCAACACCTCTTCCAGTAAGAATACCACCACGTTTTGCTTCTGGAACTTCAGTCCAACTAGTTCCATTTGTACTTGTTACAATTATTGAGTTAGAATAGCTAACAACAACCCAGAGTCCATTACCATATGCTACACCAAAACAATTAGCAACACCACCACGGTTAGCTTCTGGAACTTCATTCCAACTAGTTCCATTTGTACTTGTCGCAATTTTTGACCCAGCACCAACAACAACCCAGAGTCCATTAGCATATGCTACACCAAATCCTGCAGTAATACCACCAAGTTTGTCAGCAGGAACAGCATCCCAACTAGTTCCATTTGTACTGTATGCAATAACTGAGCCCCGACCAACAACAACCCATAATCCATTACCATATGCTACACCTTTTCCTTCAGTAATACCACCGACAGAAGTAGCAGCATCCCAACTAGTTCCACTCGTACTGTACGCAATAACTGAGCCATAACCAACAACAACCCAACGTCCATTACCATATGCTACACCTTCTCCATTAGTAATACCACCACGGTTGGCAAGCGGAACAGCAGTCAAACTAGTTCCATTTGTTGTACTTGTTGCAATAATTGAACCGCCACCAAGAACAACCAATTTTCCAGCACCATATGCTGCACTTACTACCGCACTAGTGATACCACCAAGATTGACTCCTGTAACAGCTGTCCAAGTTGTTCCATTTGTACTTGTCGCAAGAATTGATTCACTACCACTAGTTTGCTGTCCAAAAGCAACCCATTGTCCAGTACCAAATGGTGGTCGCCATGCTACACCATATCCATTAGTAATACTACCTTTACCAGCGACACCATCCACAGTTGCTGCTTCTGTCCAAGTATTTCCATCTGGACTGTGTGCAATCACTCCGACTGCACCGATAACAACCCAGCGATCAGCACCGGTTCCATCTTGGCCATACGCAACTCCTCTTCCATAACTACCAATACCACCAACATTAGCAGATTTAGTCCAAGTATTTCCATCTGGACTGTGCGCAATATATGACCCTCCGCCGACGGCAACCCAGCGTCCAGCACCTGTACCATCTTTGCCATAAGCCACGCTGTATCCAAAAGTAGTAATCCCACCTTTACCAGCAACGCCACTTACAATTGCAGCTTCGGTCCAAGTATTTCCATCTGAACTATGCGCAATTAATGACCCTCCGCCGACAACAACCCAGCGTCCATTACCAAGATCATCTTTACCATAGGCTACATATTGTCCTTGAACAGTAATACCACCTTTTGTAGCAGCAGGAGTCCAAGTATTTCCATCCGTGCTTTTCGCAATTAGTCCGCCTTTGCCGACGGCAACCCACAAATTACCGCCTAAATTATCTTTGCCATAGGCTACACCACGTCCTTCAGTAATACCACCTTTACCAGTGACGCCACTCACAGTCGCAGCAGCAGTCCAAGTATTTCCATCTGGACTGTGTGCAATTATTGGGCCATTCCCGACGGCCACCCAACGTCCAGTACCTGTTCCGTCTTTTCCATATGCCACACCAAATCCAGAAGTAATACCACCAGAATTACTAGCTCCTGTCCAAGTATTTCCATCTGGACTGTACGCAATACCTGACCCTTCACCGCAAACAATCCAGAGTCCATTACCGAAACCATCTCTACCATAGGCCACACCCCATCCAGAAGTAGTAATACCACCTTTTGTCGCAGTTTTGCTCCAAGTAGTTCCATCTGAACTTTGTGCAATTGCTGAATTGTTGATGGATCCTACACCAGTAGCAACCCATTGACCAGTATTTAGTGATGCACTCGCCGCCCCCGCAGCTTTTCTCTGAATCATCCCTAGTGTTGAAAAGCTCGAAATCATTTATATAATTACATATACTTCTAAATCGTTTTGTACTCAACTTGACAGCAAAACCTTTTGCCATAAAAATACCCGCATAAGCCATCGGTGTAAACCTTTTGCTAAATGGCCCATAGCAAATCCTCGGCGAAATAATATTACGTTATTGGTGAAATATTATTTGTTTATGCTGGGACGGCGATGAATAATAAATGCCACCATTTTATACCAGCATAAACACTTTATCACTTTCCCACACATCGCGGTAAGCCCAATTCACAAAATAATATGCCCCCGTGGTGGTTGTCAAATGCATTATTTCCGGGTCCTGTTCTAAATGCCGGATTATCATTTGATTTGCCCCCATGCTATCTACCAGCAACATCTTGTAGTCCGCATTTTGTTTGATTATTTTTGCCAAGGCTTCCTGGAATCCTGAATATATGAGCGACGTGATTGAACTATCCAATGCCCCATTATCGGCTATAGTCGCAACCAATCGCAACGTCTTGCCTCCATGGTCAGCCACGTGTTCATACAACATATGCGCGTCTTCGATAAAATACATGGCAATCATGGCGCCTTTATACATGAGCGCATACACAAAGAGGACCCCCGCCTTCACACGGGCTTGTATCGCACCAATATCCAGGGCGACGACGAATCCGGGAAGTCCGGCAATCGCGTCGACAACCAGATTCCACTGGTCTTTGTATATTTGGACAAGCGTGGTCGTTTTTGCCAATTTGGGTTTGTTCAGCGATCCCATGTAAAACAAACTTGTGCTAAATGTTGCCAGGGGTCTTAATCCCGCGCATCGTCCCACGTCCTTTTTCAAGATGAACGCTGAGTGGTCGGGAGTTTTGTCGTGGACGTTGTAAATATGTGTGGCAATCAGTTTCTGAATCGCGTCGGAATCGGGGGCGGCAATGTGGGAAATGTAATTTACGGTCCTTGGTTCGTCGTAGCGGACTAAAACCGGATATGACGCCATCACACCACATGATTTCTCGGTAAAGGGATGGCTGAAAAACGACATTTGCGCATTATGTCCCGTCATCCGCGCCTCTATGTGTTTGCCTTCGCATTCATATAAAATCTTGTCAGATGGAATGAGATATCGTTGTAAAGTCTCGGCAAACAATGATTCGTTTTCGGAAGAGCCAGTTTTGACTTGATTGTGGACAACGTATTTGTTACGACATGGTCGCAAAGAAATGGGTCTGTTGGGACGACGCAAGAACCAATCGTAGCTGTGGTTGGCATCCATAAATGACCAAAATGGGTATTTTATTCGGATGTAGATTATCACGCACAAATATGTGAGTGCCAAGAAAAACGTAGAATATAACAACCAATCCATAATACTACTAAGATTGGATATATCGTTTATTGGTGTCAGACGATTGTCATAAGTCGCACCCAAAAAATTGCGTATTGATGAAACACTTGGTGTTTCATCAGTAGGGTGTTATTTGGATAGCCCCCCCTTCGGGGGGGGCTATCTGAAAAATTGCTTGACGTAAAAATGGTACATTTTTGCGGAGAGGTGTTATTTGGGCGCGACTTATAAGTCGCACCTGAAAAATTGAAAACTATAAATGTTGATATGCCACAAACATATCAATATTCCAAGATGTTAACTCGCAGCCAAACTACCAACAACAACAACACCAACAATGTTAGAAGAAGTCCACGATTTTCAAGTAATGTACGCAGCAATATCACTTTTGAGATTGAAGAACACGATGACTCCGTTAGACCAAGCAACAAGCGAAGCAATGAGCGCAGCAGCAATCTTGATGAAAATGAAGTTGTCATTAGACGAAGTACAAGACTCGCAAGCCAGCAAAGCAATGCAAGCCAGCAAAGCAATGGAAGCAAAGCAAGCAGCAATAATATTATTGAAGATGAAGAACCAGAGTTTGTCATTAGACGAAGCACAAGACTCGCAAGCCAGCGAAGCAAAGCAAGCAATAACAATATTATTGAAGATGAAGAACCAGAGTTTGTCATTAGACGAAGCACAAGACTCGCAAGCCAGCGAAGCAAAGCAAGCAATAACAATATTATTGAAGATGAAGAACCAGAGGTTGTCGTTAGACGAAGCACAAGACTCGCAAACCAACACAGCAACAATATTATTGAAGATGAAGAACCAGAGGTTTTAAGACGAAGTCAGCGTTTATCAAGCAAGCCTATGCCATCATTTTACAAAGACATCGACCAATTCTTCGATTTGGATAACGACGACGACGATGAGGATTATACACCTAAAGCCGAGCTCGATGTAGACATCGACTTTGATGAAGCCAGTCGCGCGTGGCGACAAAACAAGAGACCTCTTGGGAACGGAATGTTCAGCTACAATACTCGGTCAAAGACTAAGGTCTAAGACTAAGGTTTTGTAAAGTGATGTTTGTTTTTTTTTGGCATTTTATGGTAATAAAAACAAATATATTTGCCATAATATATGAGCACCCAAATCCGACTCAATGAATCATTGGTTGCCATTTTGGGAGATTTGGCATCGATGAAAACCGAAAACCCATTCAAACAGCGCGCATACTCTGCCGCCCAAGAATCGGTGCTTGAAATCCAGGAAGATATTACCAACATAAATCAGCTAAAAGGGGTGTCGAGAATCGGTTCCTCTATTTTTGAACTCTTGGCTGAGTTTGTACGGAGTGGAAAAATTGCTAAATTGGAAAAATATAGAGCACATCCAATAAGTGTATTTAGTGAAATCTATGGCGTTGGACCGAAAAAGGCCGAAGAACTTGTGAAATTGGGCATACCTTCAATTGCTAAATTACGGCAAATGGTGAAACAAAATCCGGGAATACTGAATGGGACCCAAAAAGTGGGGCTTCAGTATTATGAAGATATTTTGGAACGAATCCCTAGACAAGAGATTGATGAATATAAGAGTGAGTTTGAGCGGATCATTGGTCAACAACCTATGGCCTTCAGTCAACCTACGGTTTTGGGTCGGCCTTTGGCCTCCAGTCCGCTTACAGCCTTGGGTCGGCCTATGACCGCAGGTCCACTTTCGGCCTCCAGTCGGCTTACGGCCTTGGAAATTGTCGGCAGTTATCGCCGCGGTTCACTATTTTCCGGCGACATCGATGTCATTTTTACATCTCCCTCTTCAACCGAGTTTGACCATTTCCTAGATTCACTCATCAGCGCCAATATTATTGTTGAAGTATTGTCACGAGGTAAATCCAAATGTCTGGTAATCGCTTGTTTGCCAAGTCATAGAGGCCGACGCCAAGGATTCATTTATCGCCGCGTTGACTTTTTGTACGCAACACGCACCGAGTTTCCTTTTTCTATCCTCTATTTCACCGGTAGCAAAGGGTTCAATGTAGTTATGCGCAATCATGCCATATCTCTTGGGTATTCTATGAATGAACACGGACTAACCCAAATATCAACAGGACAACTAGTTAATCCTGAACAATTTAAGTCGGAGCAAGATATTTTTCATTTCTTGGGGCTAGAATACAAACGACCTGAAGAGAGGATTGATGGGCGCAGTGTTCAAAAACTTGTTCATAAACTGGTTGCCAAGCCGGAGGCCAAAGTTGAGGCAAAACCTTCCCCTAAAGAACCTTCCCCTAAAGAACCTTACCCTAAAGAACCTTCCCCTAAAGAACCTTCCCCTAAAGAACCTCCTTCAGAAAAATTGATAAAAACATCTCCGCAAAAATCACCTAAAACCAAGAAAGCAAGACCTAATATGAAACCTCGTGCTCCCAGAACCAAGAAAAACGTTGCTTCTTCAGAAGAAGAGCTTATCCAATCATTTGCCCAGCATGGTATTTCTGTGCTCGAGTCATTGTCCGAATCGCAACTTTCCGCGATGATTCGAAAGGCCAACGATGTTTATTATAATGCGTCTTCTGTTTCTTCTTCTTCTTATGATCCTCTCTTAACCGATGCCCAATACGATATCATCAAAGAATACATCGAACGAAAGTTCCCCGCAAACACCGCTATAAAAGAGGTCGGCGCCAAAATAGTCAAAAACAAGGTTGTCCTCCCTTACGAAATGGCATCCATGGACAAAATCAAACCCGAATCTGGCGCTTTGGCAGCATGGACCGCCAAATACAAGGGCCCCTATATCTTATCTGCCAAACTGGATGGGGTAAGTGGCCTCTACACGTGTGAAGGGGCTACGCCGCAACTTTATACGCGCGGAGACGGCAAAGTCGGCCAAGACGTGAGCCATTTAACGCGGGTCATTTCTCTGCCATGTATTCCTGGACTCGTTGTTCGTGGCGAGTTCATTTTGCGCAAGGCCGTGTTCGAGACCAAGTATAAGAGCGCATTCGCAACCGCGCGAAATCTGGTGGCGGGAATCGTGAATGCGAAAACCATTGATGATAAGACACGCGACCTGGATTTTGTTGTGTATGAGGTCATAAAACCGGTGGTAAAACCTTCGAAACAGATGGAGACGCTGCTGAGCCATGGATTCAAGACAGTCTGGCACACGATGTCGAAAACACTTTCGAATGAGATGTTGTCGGACGTTTTACAAGATACGCGGGCCAAATACGAATACGAGACCGATGGAATCATTGTTGCCAATGACGCTGTGTATCCGCGCAGTACAGGCAATCCCGAACATGCTTTCGCATTCAAGATGGTGATTGGCGACCAAATGGCAGAGACCAAAGTGGTGGATGTGCTCTGGGAAGTGAGTCAGGACGGATATTTGAAACCGCGGATTCGCATTGAACCGGTAAATATTGCGGGGGTGAATATCGAGTATACTACGGGGTTCAATGGCAAGTTCATCGAGGAAAACGGGATTGGTGTGGGTGCTATAGTGCGTATAATTCGGTCAGGTGATGTGATTCCATATATTCGAGAAGTCATTGCGCCGGCGAAAGCGAAAATGCCCGAAGTGCCATATGTGTGGACGCCGACGCGTGTCGATATTATGGTGGAGAATGCCGCAGAAGACCCCGCGGTCAAACGCAAGAACGTGGTGGGATTCTTCTTGGAACTGGATATCAAAGGTTTAGGCGAGTCCAATTTGAAGAAGATAGTAGAGGCGGGACATGATTCAGTTGCGAAGATTCTCGCACTACCCCTTGCGACCCTGGAGAAAGTGTTTGGAAAAGGGAAGACGGCACCGGCGCTCTATGAAGGTATTCGAGCTCGTATGGAATCGGTGACACTGGGTGAACTGATGACCGCGTCCAATATGTTTGGGCGTGGAATTGGACGAAAGTCGGTTGATGCATTGTTGGAGGCGCATCCGGATTTCTTGACATCAGCTGAGAACAAGGTATACAAACTGGAAGTCCTTGCGAAAGTGGGGGTCAAGAAGAATGGAGAGCAGTTTTATGATGCGATTGTGCCATTTGTGAGATTCTTGGAAGAATGCGGATTGTCGGGGAAACTGATGGTCTCGGTGAAAGAACCGGATATGAAGGAATCGGCAATTGATTCGCCTCTCTATAACAAATCGGTTGTAATGACCAAGGTGAGAGATGCGGAAATTATTGATTTTCTGAAACGTGTCGGCGCGACGCTGGATGATGCAATGAAAACAACGACGTTTGTGTTAATAGTGAAAGATAGGGGAGATGTTTCGTCGAAGACCAAATATGCCGAGGCACGAGGCATACCCATCATGACGGTAGAGGAATTTAAGGGTCAGTACCTTTAAGGGGGTCTACGACCCCCTTTAACCCCCCATCTAGTTTAAGGGTACTTCGTTTAAGGGTACTGTGTCTATTATGCGATTATACCTATAATTTTGCTCCTCACGTAAACAATATATATAAACACATATTTTATATATATATGAAAAGACCATTTGCCCTTTCAATAAACACAAATGTTTCTAGAAAACGACCACGGGAACCCGAGTCAATCGATTCTTATATAAAGAAAATAAAATCAGATAAACTACAGAAATATTTTACTGAAGCAATGGATGAGTTAAAAAGTACAAATACACAAGAAAACATAGACCTTGTTTCCAATATTATGAGAGCAAATAAACCCATTGCTTTGCATAGAAATCGCCAGTTTGAAACCTGTGAGTTTCCAGCAGTCTATTACAATTCGAGCGTTTATGTTGAATCACAAAACAAAATTGTAAAAATTGTCGAATACAATAATGATTTTGTGTGCGCCGACTTTGATTTGGTAAAAGAGGTTGCTATTCAAAGATTTGTTTATGACATAATTGCTCCCAAATGTGAATTTAAAACACCTCGCATTCTGAGATTTGGAAAAATCAATTTAGATTCTTCAAGTGGCAATTATAATTGTGTATTTTTCATTGTTATGGAAAAAGTGGTTGACCCCATGTTGAAGACTTATTTAGAAACAGCATCTGAGGAACAGCGTACACGTGTCAATGCCAAATTGACTGAAATTAAGAAATGTTTATCGGATAACAATATTTACCATAATGATATTCATGAGGAAAATGTGATGGTGAATGCTGATGGTAGTATTACAATCATTGATTGGGGTAGAGGTGGTACAGACTTTGACTATACCAAGTTGAAAGATAGTGTCACCAAGTTGAAAGTTAGTCTGAAGAATAATGGTGGTAGGAAAAAGACACGGCGTCGTCGCCGCAGGCGACGTACTTCTAGGGGTTTTAATAAATAATTTTAATTATGTGACTCAATATTTTATGTTTATATCATATAGTTATGTCAGCATCGTCAGCATCAGTTAGAACAGCAATGCCAACTGTAAATGCGAGTATCGCTGAACAAAAAAATAGATTAATAGCGATAAATGAAGCAATAACAAATAATAATAATAATTGCACAAATAGTAAAACACGAGATGCTAAATTGGTGTGTTTAACACTTGCAAATGACTTACACCGTGACATGCTTGCTACTCAACGCATAATAAAAGGTTTAGAAGCCAAAGCCGAAGCCGAAACCAAAGCCAAAGCCCAAACACCTGGTGGTATGATAAGAACGCGCAATAACAAAAAACACCAGAAAAATAAAAAAAACAAATCTAGAAGTTATAAGAATAAACAAAGAAAGTCTATAATTTGCTAAGGATACGTTTATGACTAATTGATTTTATTGTAGTTTTAAGCTTAAACGCTGAATCGTCTTATTACCATCATATCAAACCCCGTCAAAAAATCATGTCCATATTGTTTGCCTAGTGCGCGATAGTGCGTAATGTATTCTTCCGCGCCAAACTCTTGTTCATTCGTATAAAGCGTACACGCATATATTTTGCCGCCGAATTTGTATTCCTTGACAATTTTAGCAATTTCTTCGTCTACTAAGTCGTCGATTGTCTTTTCAAGCTCGCGTTTCGATTCATGGGTTGTTCGTCGATTGGTGTATGTGATTATATAAGTTGGTGATTCCATATATGACATTTAGGCGTTTCTTTTTTATCTAGTATTGTGAAAAATTGATTTTTTTCACAATGTTTATGGAGTCTATATACACAAACTTATTACACACTTATTACACACCTTTATAAGAAAAATGACCGACGCCAGCAAAGACACTTATCAAACCGATCCCAAATACAACACTTATTTTGAGTCGTTCTTGTTTCCTCTATCTCCATTTCAGAAACAGGCCATCCAAGCCATCGTAGATGGCGATCACGCGCTCGTTTGTGCGCCAACCGGTTCTGGAAAAACATTGCCCGCGGAGTTTGCGATTCAGCATTTCACAGCACTTGGCAAACGCGTGATTTATTGCTCTCCTATCAAAGCTCTCTCGAATCAGAAGAAATACGAGTTCACCAAAAAATACGGGGACAATATCTCGTTTGGACTTTTGACAGGGGATACCAAAACAAACCCGGGGGCACAAGTTCTTATCATGACCACGGAAATACTCATGAACAAATTGTTCTTGATTGAAACGTCATCATCTTTGGACCCGTCTAAGGTCTCATCGTCATCATCTTCACTAACATTCGATATTGACCTTGATAACGACCTCGGCGCCGTGGTTTTCGACGAGGTTCATATGATTAATTCACCCGATCGCGGCCACGTATGGGAAAAGTGTATCATGATGTTGCCCAACCACGTCCAGATGGTGATGCTGTCAGCCACCCTCGACAATCCTCAGAAGTTCGCGGATTGGGTTAAGACAACCGGCACAAAAGACGTGGTCCTATGTCAAACACATAAACGTATTGTGCCACTCACCCATTATGTCTACTTGACCTCGGGCGAAGGACTTTTCAAGAAAGTGAAAGACAAGGATACGCAATCACGGGCTCGCGCCTCTCTCGGCAAATGTCTGGTTATCCAGGATGCCGACGGCAAGTTTAGCGAAAATACGTATCGTGAAGCGGGCGCCGTTTTGCGATTATTGTACGACAATCATGTGTTTATGAAACGCAAAGCTGTGTTGAACGAACTGTTTGCGCATTTGAATACCGAATCGATGCTCCCCGCAATTGCCTTTGTGTTTTCCCGGAAACATGTGGAGCTTTGTGCCGAAGAACTGACGATACCACTGCTTGATGAAAATGTGGACCCCGTGTCCTATGTGATTCGGGGTCAATGCGACGCGTTTCTGCGCCGACTTGCGAACTGGCGCGAATATAGTGGGTTGCCCGAATATGAGACATTGGTGCGGCTCTTGGAACGCGGAATCGGTATTCATCATTCGGGGATGATTCCCGTTTTGCGCGAAATCGTAGAGTTCATGATTGCGGAGAAACGGGTGAAAGTGCTGTTTGCGACGGAGAGTTTCGCGATTGGTCTTGATTGTCCTATCAAGACGGCGGTATTCCTTAATTTGAAGAAACATGATGGGGGCGAGACGCCGCGATACTTGTTGGCACACGAGTATACACAGATGGCGGGTCGCGCCGGGCGACGAGGACTGGATACGATTGGGAATGTGGTCCACTGTTCCAATTTGTTTGATTTGCCGCCGATAACCACATATAAGGAGTTGTTGTCAGGGACGCCACAGCGACTAACCAGCAAGTTCAAGATATATTATCCGATGATTCTCAATGTGTTGTCGCACAAGGAGAAGGCTAGAATGATTGACTTTGTTGAGTTTGCGCGATGTTCGATGCTTCAGGGGGAAATCGAATTGGAGAACCGCGGACTCGCCGCCGAAATTGCTGATTTGGAAGTGAAAGTGGAAGCGAAAGATGCGGGATTCGCGCATTTGCGCACACCGCGCGAAAAGATTCTCGAATATGTCGCATTGACGGAACGGCTGGAATACTCGGCAAACAAGAAACGCAAAGAGGTGGAAATGTCTTTACGGCGGATGCGCGAAGAGTTCCAGCAATTGGAAAAAGAGTTGGGATATAATACAGAGTTTGTCAAGATGTCGAAAGCGCTGAAAACGAAACAACAGCAATATGTATCGGGCGTCGATTATGTGTGGAAATCGGTGGAACATATATTAGATTGTCTGATTGAGAACGAGATTATTTGCGTGGAAAACGGAGTATACCGGCTAACTGAACCGAAAGGCGTGATTGCGTCGCGCGTTGCCGAAATCCATCCGGTTCTAATGGCAAATACATGTGAGCTCTTCATGGGATTGAGCTCGGCTGAATTGGCGGCGGCGTTCAGTTTGTTCACAGATGTCCGCGTGAGCGAGGATATCCGGATATACGCGGGATTCAAACAAGTTTCCGACAATGTTTTACTAAATCATATGATTAATTCGTTTAATGCGTCGAAGGAGGATTTGCTTATGTGCGAGAACCGACATGGGATTTCGGTGCCGGATGAAGACCATTGTTATGATATTGTGGACTACGTGAAGGCGTGGTGTGAATGCGAAGATGAAGGCGAATGCCGCGAAGTGATTTGTCAAATTGGTGAAGAGAAGGGAGTGTCGGTGGGAGATTTTAGCAAGGCGTTGTTGAAAATATCCACGATATCGCGTGAATTGATGGGGATGTGTGGAGCCTTGGGAGATGCGGAGTTTACGCGATTTGCGCTAAAATTGGCCAAAATAGATGAGCTTGTGCTGAAATACATTGTTACGAATCAGAGCCTGTATTTGTAGATTGGAGATTTGGTGTGGTCTTGGCTAAGGGATCTTGACCAGTCTTTGGACAAGCCTCGCGACCAGTATTGGGACAAGCTTCGCGACAAACCTCTTGCCGAACAATCGGTGTATTGTCATGACCAATGGGTGTAGTCTCACGACCAATTAAACTAAGTCCTATCGGATGAACTTGCTCTTCATATTTCGGCCTAGTTATTTGTTGTTTTTTTTCAAGCTCCGCAATCAAGAATGACATACTTCTTTCAATACCATCTTCCATTCTATATAAAACCAATTACTACATTGTTTTTATACTTATTCATCACGACTGCTTATTTTGACTCATTCATCAGTTGTATAAAAAACGTATTGATTTGGTCAATACCTGACCCAGTGACGGCAAAATCGGGAATAAAACTGTCATTGCCCTTGCGGAAACAGAGGATGGCGGGAATACCATTGATTTGGCGTTTTGTTTTGAAACTGGCATAGAGTTCAAAAGATTCGTCAATGTCGACAATATGGGCACTAACGGAATTGGGGAGTTTAGCAAACCAGTGGTCGATGAGAGGTTCAATCTTTTTACATGGTCCGCACCATTCGGCGCCGAGTTTAAGGATGACGTGCCCGGGGTTCTGTGCGAGCAATTCCTTGAATGATTGGACAGACATTCCGTCTAAATACTGGACCGCGGGTCTGACAATCTTGCTGCCGGTGTTGTTTGAGAATTGCATATATATGGATGATGGATATTTTGCGATGTGGGTTTGAGCGCGATGTGGTTTTGAGCGCGATGTGGTTTTGAATGATTATTTAATTGGAATATAATGGTATTTTGTTATATTTTGAAATACATATTTAATAATAAATTGTATATGAAAACAATATTTTTATTCCATAATTATTAGTTAAAATATTCAA
>Ga0209358_10000948_pt1 | contig 24255 bp, 23 predicted proteins | sample LauGreFa1BDMLBSN_2_FD_187574 | JGI IMG/M metagenome (GOLD analysis project Ga0209358, IMG submission 187574) | Freshwater lake microbial communities from Lake Michigan, USA - Fa13.BD.MLB.SN (SPAdes) (version 2) | ecosystem: Environmental > Aquatic > Freshwater > Lake | place: Lake Michigan, USA...
TTGCCAGATCAGGTAGGCCCGGGGGGGTTTGGTGGGGCGGTGATACCAAGGTAATGGTGACATAGTAGGGCTGGGGGTTGATATCGTGGTGGGGTTGCCAGATCAGGCAGGCCCGTGTTGGTTGTAACGGTGGGGCGGTGATACCAAGGTAATGGTGACATAGTAGGGCTGGGGGTTGATATCGTGGTGGTGGTTGACAGATCAGGCAGGCCCGTGGGGGTTTGGTGGGGCGGTGATACCAAGGTGATGGTGACCCAGTAGGGCTGGGGTTGATATCGTGGTGGTGGTTGCCAGACAGGCAGGGCGTCACGATGGTGGCAAAGGGGTTACAGGAGTGGGCGTCATGAACCCAATGCGGTGTATTCACTTCAAGGGTCTATGGTCTCCGCCACAGGTTATACCATCACGAGATATAAGCCCAGAGAGAAAGGTATTGCATCTGAACAGTCGCAAGGAATGAGGCGGGGGTTTTTTTCCTCAGCGAGTGGCAAGACCTCGCCAGAGTTGGAGATAAAGAGATGCAGGGTCAACCCTCATGACGCAGGGTCTGCCAATATCGATCGTACGTCTCGACTGTTTTTTGATGTTGGTGGGACAACTGGATGGATTGGGGCTTGAAGTGCCGGTTCAAGCATCGCATCCGTGTCATATCCTCGACCCGCTAATAAATACCCAGCCGAACTCCCCTTGATGAATGTGCCTGTGTACAATCTTGTACCTTCTGTCACCATCATTCGGACCGGCCACCCATGCGCATCCACGGCCCAATGGGCTTGGAATGGGGTCCCCTGTTGTGCGGTCCATCTCTTGGTTGCCACCTTTGGTCCCGATGCATGGGGATGACCCATCCATGACGGGCATCCATCATGCGGTATTCATCATTCGGCTTGGTGACCTACGATTCTAACCGTGTTGCCCCTATCCCCTTATCTCGCCAACAACAAAACCGGCGATGGGTGTTATTCCAGTACCCATCGTGTGGTGGCACATCACGCCACGGGGCCCCTGTTCTCAACATCCAACATACGGCAAAAAAACACCCGATTTGTCTCTCGCCTGGCCTCCCCCAAGACCCTCTCGCCCAGGTAGTCGATCCCTCACTATCTCCCATATTCGATCTGAACGGTCCGTTCATATGCCAATTTGCCCATTAGGCCTCCTTTGATCATTCGATGAGATGATTTGATCGCTTTTGTCGTGACGACACTACTTAGAGTGTGGGCAGGCACAGGCCCCCCGTTGAATGCATGGCAGTGGGTTGGTATGGCGGACAGTGGGATGAGGGAGTCCCTATGTGTGTTGGGGGGGGAGGGGGAATTGATTGGGGGGGTATGAAATGGTCGGTCAAAGTAATCCGTTATGACAACGGGATGAGTCGCACGGCATGAAGGCCCTGTGCTAAAAACGGCCGTAATACCCCCATGATCACGCGGGTTCGCTCAAGACGGGATAACCCATCCAGGCCAGGGGCCTCAATCTGAATCGAAATATGACTGACCCCGTTTCCCACATAATGGGACGCATGCTCGTGAGAGTCATCCTGTACCACCAATACACGGGGCATCAAGGCGTGTTGTAAAGCGGTTTCAATCGCATCCAATTGAATGGTCATTGTACCCGGTCGATGAGTGCGATCATGGTGTGATAAAACTGGGCCAACCCTTGTAAATAGTGTTCCGATTCCGTACTCATTGAGGCCAATAAGGGGGTTCGAATGCGGGGGTTGAGGAGTGTGTCGGCGAGACGTGGGATCACCACGTCTCCGATAAAATCGGACACATCGGATCGCTCAGGATCAACGGCCATGTCAAATAAAATGGCCACCTTGACAATGGCTGATTCGATATTGGCCCCCGGTGACAACAAGGGGTCGTGCAACACATGGGCGGCACGGGCCAACAAGGCATTGAGTTCGTCCAAGGGCAAGTGCGTCATCAACACCCCCAATAAGACCCGGTCCATCTCGGGGTTTAAGCGTCCCAATGTGGAATGGTCGATCATGCCACGATACAACTGTTGCAAGGTGTCCAGGGCCCCCGCATAATACCGCAATGTCGACTGAGGACGGGCTAGTAATCCCCCCATGTCCCCCAGTGTATGCCGATAGCCCAATACCGTTTGGCTGACATGGGTAACCATTGCCTGGGCGTCCTCATCCCAAATCCCCCATGCAAACGCATGGGTGGTATTCGAGGCCCATTGTATCGTCATTTCTGGGTAGGCAATACTCACCCGTCGGATACCGGGGGTTCCAATGCCCCCCAACATGGTCAAGACCGATACATACACGCATTGCAACAACCGAACCGCATCCTGATGCTCGCCGGTTCCGATCCGCTCCCATTCCCACTCATGATGCATCTGGTGTTTCAAACGGCTCAGGCCCTCTGATGACACATCCAAAGACCCGAGCTCTTGGGCCACCGCCATCATCATCTCAACCGATGGGGGCAAGGTTGCCTTAGGCAAAAGGGAGAACGCCTTCAACGGGCAACGCATCTTGACTACAATGGGCGGTGACCATCCCCTCGTCTACTGTTACCTGTCGGGTACCAGATCCGGGTAAGTCAAACATCAAGGGCATCATCAAGCCTTCTAAAATACTGCGAAGGGCCCGGGCACCTAATTTTTTCTTGATGGCATATGAGGCAATGGCCGTCAGGGCCGATTCTTCAAAGGTGACCGTGATCCCATCCAATCCCATCAAAAACTGATATTGCTTGATCAGCGCATTTTTGGGTTCCACCAAAATGCGGACCAATGCGTCTTGGTCCAACTCATGCAAAGGGGCCACAATTGGCAAGCGTCCAATCAATTCCGGAATCAACCCGAATTGCTGTAAATCTTCATATTGAATATGCCCAAATAAAAACGAGTCGGTCAAAGGGGTGTTAGCACCCGATAAAAACCCATACCGTCGTTGTTGAATACGACGACGTATCAAGGGCTCAATCCCATGAAAGGCACCCCCTGTAATAAATAAAATGTGCCGGGTATCAATTGAGATCATGTCGCCCTGGGGGTTTTTACGTCCCCCTTTGCTCGGGACAGTCATGACGGACCCTTCTAACATCTTTAATAAGGCTTGTTGTACGCCCTCCCCTGACACATCCCGTGTAATGGAGGGGTTTTCGGATTTCCGTGAAATTTTGTCGATTTCATCGATGTAGACAATACCAATTTGGGCCCGCTCAATTTGATGGTCCGCCACTTGAATCAGGCGAAACAACATGCCCTCCACATCTTCTCCCACATACCCCGCTTCGGTAATCGTGGTCGCATCCGCAATGGTAAACGGGACGTTTAGGAGCTTGGCCAAGGTTTGGGCAAACAGCGTCTTACCCGTACCCGTGGGCCCCACCAACAACACATTGCTTTTTTGTAATTCCACATCGTCTGGTGAGGTAGGGGGATGCTGGATGCGTTTGTAATGGTTGTATACGGCCACCGACAACACCTTTTTGGCATGGTCTTGGCCAATAATATGGGCATTGAGGTGGTCGTAAATTTCTTTGGGTGTCGGAACGGATAACGATTGGATGGCCGTGGCCAACCCATCCGTCGCCACCTCTGACTCTGTGGTGGGTACCACGGTGACCCCTATCACATCATTGCAGGTCAGCACACACTCATCACAAATATTGGCATGCGGACCGGTAACCAGTGCCTTGACCTCCCGTTGGTTTTTGCCACAAAACGAACAGGCAGGTAGGGTCAACGGTTTAATGGGTTGGATTGAATCACATTGTCAATCAATCCATAGGTCACGGCTTCTGATGCCCCCATGAAAAAGTCGCGGTCGGTGTCTTTTTCTATCTGTTTGAGGGGTTGTTTGGTGTGATGGGCCAACATGTCATTTAACGACCGCTTGAGTCTCAAAATTTCTTTGGTTTGGATCTCAATGTCCGTGGCTTGTCCCTGGGCCCCACCCAATGGTTGATGAATCATAATGCGTGCATTGGGCAAAGCAAACCGACGACCTGGTTCACCGGCCGCCAATAAGACCGCACCCATCGAGGCCGCTTGTCCCAAACAAATGGTGGATACCTTGGTTTTAATGTATTGCATGGTGTCATAAATGGCCAAGCCAGCGGTGACCACCCCACCTGGGCTGTTAATATACATATAGGTTTCTTTTTCTGGGTCTTCGGCGTCTAAAAAAAGTAACTGGGCAATGACCAAATTGGCAATATGGTCATCAATTGCCTCACACAAAAAAATAATACGCTCTTTTAATAACCGCGAATAAATATCATACGACCGTTCGCCTCGTCCGGTTTGCTCGACTACAATTGGTACCAATCCCATACTAACGCTCCTTTTTTTTACCAGGTCACGATGACACAACGAGGGGCTCATACACCGATGACGACACCACAAGTTCCAAGGCACGTTCTTGAATTAACACCCTTGTAATATGGTTTAAATTTAGACTGGACCAGTTGGCCAATACATCCTCACGACGCCACTCGGGTTTTTTACTTTGTACAAACGCCACCACATCATCTTGACCCAATTCAATGTTTTCTAAGGCCACGATTTCAGCATAAGCCAAGGCCGCTTTTACCCGTTGGGTGGCATGGGGTTTTAATTGTGCTTCCCAATCGTCTTTGGTGAGATTGGATTGTGCCAGGGCCGCTTCCAATGTGGTGTTGTCTTTTTTTAACCGTTCTTTTTCTTCCTCAACCATGGCCCCCACTTCCAACTCAATCAAGGTGTCACTGAGGGTGACGGTCATGCCGTCTGTTACCTGCGACATGAGGGCTTGAATCCGTGCGTCCTCAAAGTGACGTTGGGACGCTTGTTCCAAATTGGTACGGATCACCGCCTTGAGTTCTTCAACAGTGGGTACTTTAAAGGTGCTGGCGACCAACTCATCGGATAGGTCGCCCACTTCACTCCCACGAACGGATTCGATGACACCCTTAAATAAAATCGTTTTACCGGCGACCACCGCCAACTCAAACCCTTCGGGAAACGTGTCGGTCGCATCGAACGCATCCCCGGCTGATTTCCCAACCAAGGCCAGGTCCAATTGTGACCCAAATAATTGATCCCCTACGATATACCCCCCTTTTTCTCTGCTCCACTGCTCAATCACGGTCCCGTCGGAATCGCTGGTGTGAATATCAATAATGGCCATGTCACCCACCGCAATGGGTCGTGATACCGGTGGGTACAGGTGAAACCGTTTCATAATCCCTCGGATCTCCTGTTCGAGCTGTTCATCGGTTACCGGCTCTAGTGAGACGTGGTGGGACAACCCTTTGTATGGGCCCATGGTGACCGCTGGCAACACCTCGACCTCAAGGGTAAATCGTAAGGGCTGATGGGGTACATAAGGATCCATTTTGGTCACGTTGGGATGACCCACGACCTTCAGCGATTGACCCACAATGGTATCGCGGGCGACCCGTTGGACGGCATGGTCAATGCCTTCAGACACCCCAAACTGAGGACCCAATCGCATGGTCAGAATGTGGTCTGGCACCTTGCCTTTTCTAAAACCAGGGTGGTCAGCAGCCAATCGAATCTTATTTTTTTGTTCGGCGACTTGCTGATCCAGCATATCGGCGGCGATTTCTAACTCAAATGTCCACTTACTTGCTTCTAGAACCGATGATATGACACTCATAATATCTCATCCTTTACCTGTTGATTTCCCACCATCTCACCAAAACGACCCACCTGATGCCACGCTGATGATCATACGTTACTTTATTTATTGGGTTTGAAAAAGGGTGAATCGCCCAAACAATAGGCAAAAGGGAGGATGATAGCCGTTCAGGTGATCCACCATGTCCACATCAATGCAATAAATAATTGCCCCCCTTCCCCTGTCAATAATCGAACACTATCACGTATCACCCTGTGCACAAGGAAGTAGAAGGGAAATCACCAAATACAAGTTAAAGGATTACAGGTGGCAATGGAGCGGGATACCAGATTCGAACTGGCGACCTTCTGCTTGGCAAGCAGACGCTCTACCAACTGAGCTAATCCCGCGAGCATTAGACGGAGCGATTCTACGACTATAACACTTTGCGTTACTCTGGTAAACTACCCATCCATGAGTCTGTTAAAATCCCCCAAACGCCGACGCTTTTATGTGATGGTCTATAGCCTTTCGGGACTCATTGCCACGGTGGGACTGGCGTTTAACACGGCCTCCATTTCATTGAATGACAACATTCAAAAGTTACACCGACAAATTAAAATGGTGAGGGATCAAAACCGAGAGCTCAAAGCCCAACTGTTGCAAGAAACCCGATGGTCAAAACTGGATGCGATGGCCACTGAATTGGGCATGGCCCGACCTCAAACCATTATTTACATTGCGGATCATGGCACCCAAGCCCCCACTCAAACGCCTTAATACGTTAACCCTGGCCGTGGTGTGTTTTATGGGCATTATTGTGCTGAGACTTCTGTATTTGCAGGTCATTAAGCACGAATTTTACAGCGAAAAATCTCAAAATCAGATCAATAAAGTGTACACCATTTTTCCCAATCGGGGTCAGATCGTAGACCGTCATCAAATGCCACTTGCCTTTTCAAGGCCGGTGTTTTCGGCGTATGCCATCCCCACCCAAATCCAGTCAAAACCAGCGTTCGCCCGCCAAGTGGCGGCCATTACCGGTCAGTCAGAGTCTCGGGTGTTGTCGTTAATTAACAACCAGTTGGCGTTTATATGGATCAAGCGAAAACTAACGCCCGAAATGGCCAAGGCCCTTCAGGCCCTTCAATTGGAAGGCCTCAATTTTGTGCAAGAAGACCTCCGGGTGTATCCCCAACATGACCTGTTGTCCCACGTGTTGGGTTTTGTGGGCATTGACAACCAAGGATTGGGTGGCATTGAGTATCAATTTGACCGACAGTTGCAAGGAGCCCCCGGCCGTATTGTGTTAGAAGGGGACCCATTCGGTTATCGGTTGGTGACGGGTAAACGACAAACCCGTCGTCAATTGGATGGGGGAAATATTACGATTACCATCGACTCTTATTTGCAGCATGTGGCACAAAAAGCCCTCGAAGAGGGGATTGCCGAAAACGGGGCCATTGGGGGACAAGTGGTCATGATGGACCCCCAAACGGGGGACATACTGGCCTTGGTCGATAGCCCTGCATTTGATAGTAACCACTGGCGCGATAGTACTGACGCCATTCGGAAAAACAGTGTGGTGACCGATGTGTACGAGCCTGGTTCTGTGTTTAAGTTGGTCACCGTGGCCGCCGCCATTAACGAAGGGCTGGTCACGTCTCGATCGGTGATGCAGGTTCCTCCCACCCTTACCATTGGCGGTCGGACCATTCGAGAAGCCCATGGGCGAGCAGCCGGTGAAACCGATACCCGTAGTGTCAGCGAAATCATCGAAAAGTCTTTGAATGTGGGGACATCCTTGTTGGCCATGAAAATAGGGCATCAGCGGTTTTATCGCTACATTACCCAATTTGGATTTGGTGCCCCGACCCAAATTGAGGTGCCGGCCGAATCGAGGGGCATATTAAACCATGTCTCCAAATGGTCCAAACCGGATATTGCCATGATTTCTTTTGGGCAAGGGGTGGCGGTCACCCCCATTCAAATGGTGTCGGCTGTGTCGGTCATTGCCAACAATGGGGTGAGGGTGAAACCCCGATTACTCTGGAAAATTTCGGAACCTCATTCATTGGCCATGCAGGCCGTACCAATTAAAACGATGGGGCGGGTGATTTCAGAAAAAACGGCCCAAGAAGTCAAGGCCATGATGGCCGATACGGTACGACAAGGCACGGCGACGGCCGCCCAGATTCCAGGGTTTACCATCGGAGGAAAAACCGGAACCGCCCAAAAAGTAAGAATCGGCGGGGTGGGCTATGAACCCGGTAAATACATTGCCTCATTTATCGGGTTTTTCCCGGTTCACCGGCCACGGGTGGTGATTTTGGTCATTGTGGATTCCCCGACCAAAAGTATTTATGGGGGCACGGTCGCCATCCCCATTTTTAGACAAATTGCATTGGCCACCATTGACCATTTGTCGATTCCGCCCGATCAATGGAACCCGGGACAACGCGCCCAAACGGTGGAATAAATGGACCCGCATCCATCCCTTTCGCCGTACGATGCGGTGGTGGCGTGGGCCCATCGGTTGGTTACAGTTGCCATGAACGGACGGCCTACCCCTGAATGGGTGGCATTGATCGATGCGATGATCGAGGCCCTTCACGGGTCGCCTCAGACCGGGGCACCCCACCCGTTGGCTCAGGCGTTGGCCCGCATTCGAGAGGAGGGTAGGGTCCCCGCTAAAACGGCCTCCGTACCGGTGATGGTGCCGTCTCGAATGGGGGCATCATCGGCAACGCCCCCCCCACTCATTGGCACCAGTCCGGTCATGCAACCAGTGTATCGGGCCATTGGGTTGATATTGGAAACCGATATTACCGTCATGTTAACGGGTAGCACGGGGACGGGGAAGGATGTTTTGGCACGGCTCATCCATCACCAATCATCCCGACGGAACCGGCCGTTTGTGACGGTGAATTGTGGGGCCATCCCCCGAGAATTGATCGAATCAGAATTATTTGGGTATGAAAAAGGGGCGTTTACAGGGGCCGATGGGGCTAAAATGGGCCACTTTGAAAGGGCCAATCAAGGCACCATTTTTTTGGATGAAGTGGGCGAGTTACCGCTGGATATGCAAGTCGCCCTGTTGCGGGTGTTGCAAAACCGGGAGGTCATCCGAGTGGGCGGTTATACCCCCGTGTCATTGGATATTCGGGTGATAGCGGCCACCAACCGTGACTTGACGGCGGCCGTGGCCAATGGTTCGTTTCGTTCGGATTTGTATTATCGCTTGATGGTGTATCCCATTCGGGTGCCCGATCTTCGTGAAAGGCCCGAGGACATCCTGCCGTTGGCCTTGCATTTTTTGCATCGTTTTTCGGCCCAATACCGCATTCCCTTTCACGCCTTAAGCCCTGCCGCCCAATCCCACATTCAGGCTTATGCGTGGCCTGGTAACATTCGGGAATTAGAAAACACGATGCTCAGGGCATTGATTTTGGCCCAGGGGGATATCATGATGCCCCATCATATGATAAGCCCCCTATCGGACCCGGTTGAAGGGGGGCGTACCATGACCCCCTTGTTACCCATTGGCCGAAGCGGCCGGGAGGGGCCGGTGGGTCATGATGAGGGGGTGGAGATGACCTTGGCAGACATAGAAGCGCAGGCGTTGTCCCAGGCGTTTCAGCGACATGGCTACAATGTGGCCCAAACAGCCAAGGCATTGGGGATATCGCGCGGGACCTTTTATAGCAAGGCCCAAAAAATAGGCTTGATGCAAGCCGTGAAGCGGGGTGACTCACCCAGGACAAATGGGGACCGGGTCCCTGGTGGTCGTCACGGCTGATGTACCCATTTTATCCCCAAGAACTGGCCATTATGCAGACCCATACTCGCCCTGCCCGGGCGGCCCACTCGGTACGGGTGGCCGAAACGGCGTGGCAATTGGCCCGTCATTGGGGAGCAGACGAAGGGGCCGCTTATCAGGCGGGATTGCTACACGATGTGGCCAAAGCCTATACCCCGGACACCCTGCCGATGGTGCTTCCGGATCGGATGACCGAACTATGGCAGGCCTTTCCTGCGGTGTGGCATGCGTTGATTGGGCCGGATGTGGTGCGGGCGTGCCACCTGCCCATTTCAGAGACCGTGGCAGAGGCCATACGATGGCATACCACGGGGTGTGATCAGATGTCTTGTTTGACACAGGTGGTGTTTGTGGCCGATTATATCGAGCCTCAGCGGCCATTTGCGAATCGTGAGCAGGTGGAGGCGTTGGCGTATCAGCACCTTGAAGGGGCGGTATTGGCCATTGTGTCGGTGACCATTCGTCAGTTAATCAACCGATCGGCTCCTGTCCATCCGCATGCCATTGGGTGTTACAATGCGATGTGTCGTCATGGTGAACGGGAAGGGTATTAATCGATGCGGTCAGAGGGGATATGAGCAGGGCGTTTTTGAATTTAAAACGGTGTTATGTGTGGTATCAGCTGCATCGCAACCAATGGCCGGGCCGGTTGGTCCGGCTTCCCCTTTATGCGTTGTTGGTGTATTGCGTGTGGGCCTTTGTGTTGGCCAGCATGATCAGCCGGGCTTTGGTATTGGAAGTGGTGCTCGCATTAATGCCCAAAACCAAACTGGATGGCATGAATATTTTGGTGGTAGGCGTGGATAGTACGCATGGTATTCAGCGGTCGGATACCATTATGGTGCTCCATTTGGATGACAGCAAAAACAGGGTGGGGGTCATGTCCATCCCCCGTGACACGCGGGTGAATGTGGCGGGCATTGGGCCGACCAAAATCAACCATGCATATGCCTTTGGGGGCGTGTCGTTATTAAAACGGACGGTCATGGAATTTATGAATATTCCGATCGATCGGTATATACGGGTCAATCTGACCGGGGTACAGCATTTGGTGGACCAATTGGGGGGGGTGGTCGTCAATGTGCCCAAAAACATGTACTACGTGGATGCGGCGGGTGAATTATACATTGAGTTAAAACAAGGCAAGCAAGTGTTAAATGGTAACAAATCAGTGCAGTACCTTCGGTTTCGACATGACCAAGATTCTGATTTGGGACGCATTCATCGCCAGCAGGGGTTTGTGCATTCGGTGGCCAATCGGATTGTGGAATTGGGGGATGATGCCAACTTGCCCCGCATTGTCGGTAAGCTGAGTCAATCGTTCGATTCAGATCTATCCACCAAAGAGTTAACGGGGCTGGTGGTGCAATTTCGAGACGCATTGCATGCCGAACGGATCGACATGGGGACCATTCCCGGTATGGCGGTCTTAATGGAAGGGGTGAGTTATTGGAAACCTGATATTAGCCAGATGGACCGATCGGTGGACAGGGTGTTATTGGGTATTGACGTGCGGCAAGATCAGCTGGTCGAAAAAGTCAAAACCGAAGACCAATCCGCCAGTGGGGATGATCGGCGTACGGTGACCTTAAAAGAAGCCAAGCGGGTGGCGGAGCAATCCGAATTGGCGACGGTTAAAAGCAAGCAAGGAAAAGACAAGGTCAAGGCCATTAAGCGACAATTGGTCGTTGAAATCTTGAATGGTTCGGGCACGCCGGGACAAGCCAACAAAGCGGCCGCAGCCTTGAAAAAAATGGGGTTCAAAGTGGCCCGGACGGGCAATGCAGGGTCATTTAAGTATGGCCAAACGTTGCTGGTGGACTGGCGAAACCAGGTCGATGACAGTGTGTCAGTGGCCCATGCACTGGGCATTGATCCGGCCAAAATTATTGTGTACAACCGCCCTAATAAAACGATTGATGCCACGTTGGTGGTCGGCAAAGACTGGGATCAATTACCTAAGAAAGCAGGGGTTCAACGATGACCGATTCACTTACCCAGTTAGTGGCAACCATTGCCGAAGCTTGTGTGTCACGCAAGGCCACCGATGTGAGGGGGTATCAGTTGCGACACCCCCTATTTGAAGCGGCGGTAATGGTGGCCACCGTTTCAAATAGCACCCACCTCAAATCATTGCGAGATGAGGTGGCCAAGGTGTGTGACGGTGTCGATGCGTCAGGGGGACTCTCTGAAGTGTCAGGGCAATTGAGCAGTGGGTGGGTCATGGTCACCATGCCAGGGACGCTGGTCTTGCATATTATGTTGCCTTCTATGCGGTCGTTTTATCAATTGGACGAGCTATACGCCACCCAGGGGCCGGTGACCCATTATACTGAGGACAATGCCACCCCGTACCCGCAGGGCGAATGATCTGTATTGATGGGTTTACATCATGCCGTCCTTTGCTATACTCAAACTTTTCGGAGTAGCGGTAAGCCGTTTGTACGAGTAGGCCTGAGTAGGCCATTGATCATAAGGAGTTTACAATGAACATGCGTGTATGGCTGATGGTGTCGTTGCTGACCGGGGCATTGGTAGCCCCTGCGTTTGCCGCCTCTGAATTTGGGGTTGTGGATATGGAGCGTGTGGCAGCCCGTTATTCAGATGCCATTAAGTTGCAAGAAGAATTAAAAAAGCGACGCGAAACGTTTCAGGCCACTTTGGACGAAAAAACCAAAAAATTTGAAGAGTTTCGAAAAAAAGCAAAGAAAGAAGACGAGGTTCGAAGCTTTGCCGCTAAAATTGAATCTGAACTCAAACCCAAGCAAGAAGAGTTGGTTCGGTATGAACAAGAGCAAAACATGAAGATGTTTGCCAAGATTGTGGCGGCGTCTGATGTGGTCGCCAAAAAATATGGGGTGGGCACGGTGGTAGACAAACGCGTGGTATTGTCAGGTGGATATGACATGACCGACGCGCTGGTTGTTGAATTAAACAAAACCAAATAACAGTCGGTGAAACTTGGCGACATTGCCCACTGCCTTCGGGGTCAATTGGTAGGGGATTCAACCCTACCAATTGACTCAATCGGTGCCTTAGGGGATGGCCCCTCTGATTTAACTTTTGTCATGGATGCAGTGGCCAGTCGACGGTTGGATCCAACCTTGCATCGGGCGGTGGTGGCCCCTTTTTTAATCCCCCAAATGGCCCATCAGGTGGTGGTATCAAACCCTCGGTGGGCCATGGCCCATCTGATTCCATTGTTTTTTCCCTTGCCGTCTCGCATCGCAGGGGTATCCCCCTTGGCGGTGGTATCAGACGGGGCGGTCATACACCCCAGTGCCACAGTAGACGCCGGGGCGGTCATTGAAGCGGGGGTGACCATTGGGGCCGATACCCATGTGATGTCTCGTGTCACTGTGCTGCAGTCGGTTAGCATAGGCGATGGGTGTGTGTTGTATCCAGGTGTGGTGGTCTACCCTCGGTCCGTGATTGGGCATCGGGTCTGTATTCATGCCAATGCGGTGATTGGATCCGATGGGTTTGGGTATGTGGCCCATGAGGGACAATCCGTCAAAATGCCCCATGTCGGACGGGCCGTCATCGGAGACGAGTGCGAAATTGGGGCGGGGGCTTGCATTGACCGGTCAGTATTAGGCGATACGGTATTGGGCAAGGGGGTCAAACTGGATAACATGGTCCACATTGCCCATCATTGCAGGGTAGGAGAGGGGAGCGTGGTGGCGGCCATGACGGGTTTAACAGGGGGGGTCAGCATCGGCAAAGGGGTGCAAATTGGGGGGCAAGCGGGGTTGGCCAATGCCACCATTGGGGATGGGGCAGTGATTGCGGCCCGTGCGGGGGTGACCACGGATGTTCCCCCTGGGGCAGTGGTGTCGGGATTTCCGGCATGGTCACACCGCAAGGAGTTGATAAAAGAAGCATGGTTACGAAAGATGAGCCAAACAACACAAAGGAGAAAACCATGAGCATACGCAAGATGATCGGGTGGGGTGTCCTGGCGTGGGGATTGTCCACCCACATGGTAATGGCGGTATCATCCTTAAATGGGTCAACAGGGTTAATCCTGATACCCACCGCAGAAGCATTGTCGTACATGCAGTCCGAGCTGGCGGTGGACTATCGGTTGTTTGGTTCCACACAGACCAACAGCCTCAAATACAACGTGGGGATTGCCAAAAACTTGGAAGTGGGGATCTTGGGTGGGTCGGTGCCGGCCGAAGGGTTTTTCGTGAATGCCAAGTATTTTTTGATGTCAGATACCCAACGGTACCCGTTGTCCATGGCCGTAGGGGTTCAGAATGTGGGATCCAAAACCGAATCGACCCTGTATCTGGTCTTATCCAAACGGTTTGATCAAAATATGGCGGTTCATGGTGGGTTTGTGGGGGTGTTTACCCCCACTGAAGTCCGACCCGAAATGATGGCCGGTATCGAATACATGCTCAATGACAAAGTGTCCCTGTTGGCCGATACCATGACCCAAAGCAAAAAATTATGGGTGAATGTGGGAGTGAGAATCGAAGTGTTGCCCGCATTGGTGCTCAGGGCCTCGGTATTGGATATCACCAAAGCGGGATCCACCGACACGGTCACCACATTGGGTGCCAGCTATTCGGTATTTTTGTAGGATGACTGGCTTGCCGCCCCTGTCCACATTGTGTCCGGCATCGGTACTGGTCATCGGGGATGTGATGTTAGATGAGTACCACTGGTGTACGGTACATCGCATTTCGCCCGAATCGCCGGTGCCAGTGTGTCAGGTGAGTCATACCACCGTAGCACCGGGTGGGGCAGGCAATGTCGCCCACAACATGGTGGCCATGGGTAGCCAGGTGGCAGTGGTCGGCACGGTGGGCGATGACAGCAGTGGGGATCGGCTGCGGACGGCCCTAAAAGAAGGAGGCGTCAGCATTGATGGGGTGGTGGTGGTGCCCCATCGGCCCACCATTTTAAAATCCCGCATTATTGCCCATCATCAGCAAGTGGTGAGGGTGGACCGGGAACCATCGGCCATGGTGTCGTCCCGGGTGGCGGCCCACTTGTGGGCCCATATTCAGGGGGTCATGCCCACGGTGAGGGTGGTGGTGATCTCTGATTATGGCAAGGGGACCTTATCAGACCCCTTGATAAAGAAAACCATTGGGCAGGCCAAACAACAGGGGTGCCCGGTGTTAATTGATCCCAAGGGATCTCGGTATCATAAGTACCGGGGGGCGACCCTGTTGACCCCTAACTTTGCAGAATTTTGTTTGGCCATTGGCAAAACCCCCACCACCGAAGAAGCCATATGCCGAGAAGGCAAGCGGTTGTTGCAGCGGTTGCAATTGTCAGCCTTACTGATTACCCGCTCCGAAAAAGGCATGACCTTGATACTGCCCGATCGGGTGGTGCATTTAGATACCGTTGCCAAACAAGTCTATGACATTACCGGGGCGGGGGATACGGTGGTGGCATGGTTAGCGGTTGGGTTGGCCAACGGATGGTCCTTAGAATCGGCCGCCGAATGGGCCAATCGGGCGGCGGGTGTGGCCGTGTCCCGGGTGGGCACAGCGGTGGTGAGTGTGGCGGATGTCATCGCCGACGGATTGCATGAACACAGCGGATAAACACATGACCTGGGACGATGCCTTGTCATGGCGGCAGCAGGTAAACGGCCCATTGGTGTTTACCAATGGCTGTTTTGATTTGTTGCATCCTGGCCATGTGGCGTATTTAGAAGCGGCCCGGTCGTTGGGGGTTGCCTTGGTAGTGGGCCTCAATTCGGATGCCAGTGTCCAACGCCTTAAAGGGCCGTCGCGACCCGTGCAAGCCGAACAGAATCGGGCACGGGTATTGGCAGGATTAGCCGCGGTGGATGGGGTGGTGATCTTTGATCAAGATACCCCCATTGCGTTAATTGAGTATCTGACGCCCGATGTTCATGTCAAAGGGGGGGATTATCAGGTCGAGACCTTGCCCGAAACCCCGGTGGTTCAGGCCTATGGTGGCCGTGTGGTGGTGGTACCGTTTGTGGTGGGACATGGGTGCACGGGTATCATCGACCGCATTCGAGGTCAGCATGGATAACATTCGCGAGTGGGTCAAAGCCAAAGGGACGGGGGCGACCATGGGAAAATCGTTGTCGGATGACCAAGTGGCCCGTTTGACCGATGGGTTGAATCGTGAGGATGTGCCACTGGCAACCCGCATGACGTTGTTGGTGGCCTTGATCATGTTGCCAGGTACCCCGGCCGAAACAGAATGGGTGACACGGGTGATGTCAGATGCCACGGTCTTGCCGTTGCCACTCCGCTGGGTGATCACCCATCAATACCCTACCCCCTTGGCGGCGTTGGCAGGGCGGGTAATCGCCGGGAACGATTTATCAAAAAGTGAGGCGGATCGGGCCATGGCGTGGGTGTTTGGAGAAGACGATGATGCCATCAAGGCGGCGTTATTAGAAGGGTTGCGACTCAAGCGAGAAACCCCCACCGAAAACCTGGCCGCTTGGGGGGCGTGTCAGCAACGCACGACGCCCCTGCAAACCGATGAGCCCATGGTCTTGGATTTGGCCCATCCGTATGATGGGTTTTCGAGAACCCCGTGGTTGGCACCGTTTGTGGCCTCAACTTTGGCGGCGTGTGGGGTGCCGGTGGTATTGCACGGCGTGCCCATGGGCACGCCTAAAAATGGAATAAACACCCATCAGATCTTGCAACAGTATGGCCGTCACATTCCCCAGTCGGGGACAGAAAGTGTGGCACGATTGCGTGCCACGGGGTGGACGTATGTGGCACAATCGGTGGTGTGCCCTGCGTTGTGGTCCTTGCATGCGTTGCGGGTGGCCATGGTCAAACGGCCTGTATTGGCCACCGTTGAAAAACTCATGGTACCGGTTCGTGCCCGTCGTACGTACTTGGCCGCCAGTTACACCCATCCACCGTATCAAGTAAAAATGACGGACTTAATGGCCCGTTTGCCCGTCCACCAGTGGGTGGTGGTACGTGGGCAAGAGGGGGGAGTCCAATTACCCATTGACCGTCGGTGCCCATGGGTGACGGTGCCGCCTACCTTGGATGGGTTTGTATCGCCCGAGTGGGTGGGGGTCGCCCGTGATGACCGCAAGCTAAGCCTGGAGGATGCACAGCCCGAAGGGGTATTAACCCATGACGGACACCCTTGGCGGGCGTTATTGCGGTGGCAATGTGCGGCGTGGGTGCACTGGATTCAACCGGACGGCACCGCGTTGGCAAGGGTAGATGATGCGTTGCGATCCCATGCCGCATGGGATCGATGGCACCGATGGGGTATCTAAAGCACGCAATTGGTGGGGTGCTGCTATGGGTGGTGGGCTCGATAGTGGCCAGCACATGGTGGCCCGATCGTGCGGTGACAGAATGGGTGCCTTGGGCGATGGGGGGGTGTTCGTCTTGCCAGGTGGGGAGGCACACTGGGCAAGAGTGGGGTATGTATGGGGGAACGGGGCAGGTGATGGTGGATGTGCCGGGGAGTGCTACCTTGCGGGCGTCGGCGACGGACCTGGGGATGGGCATGCGATGGGCAATATGGGACAACGCCATGGGATGGTCGGCACGGATGGGGGTTGGGATCGGGCAGGTGACATGGACCACGGATTTGCTGTTTGCGTCTCAGCAGATGACGCTGACCCATCTTAAATGGCCAGTGGGCATTCGCTACGAAGGGGGACCTTGGATTGTAGAAGGGGAAGTGGTGATGTGGATGCCCCTGTGGGGGCGGGCCTCGTTTGAGTGGGGGTCGATTGTGTTAAAGGGGGATGTGTCTCCTCACATGCGGTCGATGCCACTATCCGTTCGGGTGGGGATTGGGATGGCCCATCCATGGGGTAGCATGGGACTGTGGGGTGAAAACATGTCGACGTCTTGGTTATCGAATATGGAGACCCGACTGTACCAGGTGGGGTGTTGGGTATCATTGGCCTCAATCCCAAAATAAGGGGTTGGATTGGGTGCCCGCCCGTTCCCCTTGTTGTACACTGTCAATGGGTTCAGATCATTACCCATCCAACCCGCCATGTCCAATCATCTCAAGTTCGATCCAATAGAGGGTTGCTCCTTTCACTTTATCTGAGGAGTAGCCCATGCGCAGTCAGTCTGTATGGAACGTGATGATGGAGAGTGGTCAGTGTGGGTAACCGAAGACATGTCAGGTGGGATAGCCAATCCAACCCGCCATGTCCGATCATCTCAAGTTCGATCCAATAGAGGGTTGCCCCTTTCACTTTATCTGAGGAGTAGCCCATGCGCAGTCAGTCTGTATGGAACGTGATGATGGAGAGTGGTCAGTGTGGGTAACCGAAGACATGTCAGGTGGGATAGCCAATCCAATCCGCCATGTCCTATCATCTCAAGTTCGATCCAATAGGGGTTTGCCCCTTTCACTTTATCTGAGGAGTAGCCCATGCGCAGTCAGTCTGTATGGAACGTGATGATGGAGAGTGTCAGAGAACACCCCGTTTCATCGAAGCATGTCAGGTGGGATCGCCATGCCATAATCCTTGAGATTCGATCCAATAGGGGTTTGCCCCTTTCACTTTATCTGAGGAGTAGCCCATGAATATTCAATCCGTATTAAACCCGATGGATAGTCATCAGAGAACACCCCATCCCACAGACATGCCGGGTAGGATAACCAAAGGGTGTGCGGCATTGCACCCCTATCACGCCAAGCAGAAGGCCATTTTGCACCAGGTGTTGGGGCCCTTGAGTCAGGATCGGCCCGATCAATTGGTGTCCCTGGTGGACGATGTGATGGCACAAATACCGGCCCGTGAATGGGAGGGGATCGACCAGGCGAATCCTCATCAGGTCTGGCAACTGATATGCACACGAACAAGGGTCTTGTGCTTAGAGGACTGCAACCTGACTTCCCTGGGTGATGGGATTATGGGGCTACTAAACGGTGCCAAACGCATCGCCCCTGGCGATCATACCCGTTTAAAGGTGAGGCATGCCATAGAGGGAGTACAGGTGTCCATGACCCAATACATGCAGTGGGTAGAGGGTGGGATGGACGAGAGACAATGTTCACAATTGGAACTGATTCTAACCAGTGAGCAAGAATTAAGATGGTATGCTAAGGTGTTTGAGTCCGTTCCCATCGATCAAAAACCGCCCATTGTGGCCATTGACCCATCGGTTGAGTTGGCCGGGCAATCGATGCGCTTCTTTCATTTATTGGGGTGTGACTTGGCCCATCGCACGTTAGAGGGCAGTGATTTAACGGGCGCGTGTCTAGAAAATACCGTTTTAATGGGGTCAAACTTTCGGCATGCCATATTAGAAGGGGCGAGAGTATCCGGGGCCAATTTGGCCCGTACCTGTTTGGTTGGTGCACGGTTGAGGGGGGCTGACTTGACCAATGCCACGGTAATAGAATCAGGCCTCAGTGCGGTACAATTAAGGTCGTGTGCGTCGTTTGATGGCATACTCATGACGGTATCTGAATGGATAAAGGTCAGCACAACACCCATGGGTACAGGTGGGATGGACGGAGAGGCGAGTGGCCATGTGGGAACCCCTCTTATACCTGAAACCGCTCGCTCATTCAGGCAACATGACTGGCATAATGTGCGCGTGGTGATTCAGTCGCATGACGAGTGGCAGTCCCTGACAGGGTACGCCAAAAAACCGATGGTGCACTGCATTGACCCCAGTGTTCAATTGGCGGGCACTCAGATACAGGGGCTGGACATGTCAGATATCGTCTTGTCGAATAGGGCGTTAAATCGGATGACCCTTCAAGATGTGCTATTAGACCATGCCCAGTTAGTGGGCTGTGGGCTCAATAAGGCCACGATTCATCGTGGGTTGATGACAGGTGCCAACTTAAGCCAGGTACAAGGGTGTGGCCTTACATTGCATACGGTGGATATGAAGCATGCCATCCTGATGGAAGGGGTTTTTTTCGATGCCACGTTTGAGTGTGTTACCCTTTCCCATGCCGTCATGACGGGGGCGGTGTTGGATCAAGCGAGATTTCGTCATGTGGCGTTGTCTTACGTTAACTTGTGTGGCATGGATTTAACCCGCATGGCCGAATGGCAACGGGTAAGCCTAAGACACAGCCGGTTAATTGGGACGCAGTTATCACGTGAGCAATGGCAAGCAGTCGAGGATTGTGAGTGGGCATTGGTGAGCATGCAAGATTATGATCGGACGTTGGCATTGGGTGTTCCCCCCCAACAGGCCAGCACCTTATGTGTGCTGCTCATGTCGCTCCAAGAGGTGAGGGTGGCCCTACAACTGAACCCCATGCCACGGTTGAAGTTGGCCTCCGTCGCGATGGCCCAGGCAGTCAAAACACGGTGGCCTTCTGAGTCGTTGATGCCGGTATCGTTATACCAGGCCATTTGGGCCCATGACCCGGTAGATGAGCCGACCATTCAAGTGGCCATTCCGGCGGGTGCATGGCCGTCGTTGCATGCCAAACTTCAGCAACTCGAAACGGGGGATTGGGTGGACCTGATGACCCAGCTATCATTGAAAGAGCACCTCATGCAAACCCGATCAATTCAATTGGTGATGCTCTTACCATCTTTACACTGGGAATCGGCGTCGATCTACGAATTAGATGGTATTGTGTCTTGGCTGGCACAACATGATACCTGTCCGTATACCCGGCAGCCGGTAACCATGGCCGAGCTTATCCCTTTGGCGGTGGTGATTCGATCGTTATCGCATCAATATCCCGAGGCGGTCAACGCCACCCAATTTCCCACGATATGGCAATGGGTCAACCGTTCTGTGTGAGGGTACATCTTGCTCACTTCGGTTCGCCTTGGCCTCATGCGGTGGGTGTTGGGGGGGAGGCCTCATTGAGCAATTGAGCCCATCGGGCCCATCCCTCTTGCAACCGACGGCGGCTTTCTTCTTCATCCTCCAAGGGGGGGTCATCGTGGGAGGGTGTGGGGGTGTCGCGGGGGCTATGACACTGATCATACGCATCCCATAGGATCTGTTGGGTGTCCTCAGGCAGCCCCTCTAACCATCGTGCCAGGGTCTCGCGGTCGCCTTGTGTGAGTGCCATCACAAGTCCCGCTACTACCACGGGGGGCAAGGACGCCAAGGCAACCATCAGTGACCCGCTCATTGGGGGAGGCAAGGCGGTGATCAGCGACATCAGGGCATGGATGGTCGCTTTGGGTAGAGTCGAAAGGGTGTGTAACAGGGTGTTGAGTAAGGCGGGGGATAACGTCTGAAGGGTGTTGAGAATGGCTGCCGCATGATGGGGATGGGATTGGACAAGACGCCCCATCAAGAGCATGAGGCGATGACCACCATGATGGGCGAGGGGTAATGGAGGGGGCAGTGTGGGGGCCAATTGACGGGCCATGGGTCGTATTGGGTAATGGCCCGCAAGGGGTCGACCCGCCGGGTTGATGGAGGGGGCATGGCGGTATCCCCCGCCTTTGCCGTGGGTATGACGGGCCATTGGGTCGTCCAGTGCTTGTTGGGCCAACAGGGCTTGCTGACGGGCCAACGCCACGGCATCTTGATTGGGGTCGGGGGAGGGAATGGAGATGATGCGATCCATCATGCCCCCATTATGTCGCAAGACGGGTGAGATGAAAAGTGAGGTCCCTATGGTGGTTCCGGGTTAGATAGCACCGGGTGGAGACTCGTCATCAGAGGGGGAATCGGGGGTATTATTGGCCCAGCCAAATGTCGCCCACCAATCAGGGGGGAGCGAGTTAACATGATCAGAATCCGGAGTGGGAGAGGAGCCGCTCACCATGGTTGATGCGGCAGACACTACGCCAGAAGGGTCTGATGCCTTCATAGTAGTATCAGGCGGGCCCCAGACCAGATCGCAAGAAAGTATAGGCAAGGAAGGATCAGGAGCGAATGAGATGGGAGACGGACCATGGGCGTTAGAGTGGGTGGGTGGTGCCAATTGCAGTTCCACATTGCCCTTTAATTGGATCAAGTGATGGGTGTTGCTCTTTTTATTATACATCACCAATGCATCATATTGACTGCAATAGCGGGGGGCATCCGGTTGAAACGCCCATCCCAATCCCCCCACAACGGACAATGCCGGATAGCGTGTGAGTTGACGGAGTAGGGCATCTAAAGCAGCCAAACGCTGAGTCAGGCGATGGTATTCGGGTGAGGGTACTTGAACCTGACTGTCCTTCAAACGACTCTGGGTTGTGGTGATAGCTGCGTTGATAATGGATACCCCACGATCCTGAATAGCCGCTTTGATAATGGATACCTCAGGATCCTGATCAGGCATCCCATGGTCCTGCTCCTGTAAAAGTAAATGCCTCGATTTAATACGCTCAAACGTTTGGGCCCGCCACCTGTGGAGTGCCGGAGAATAATCACCAAATGCTTCCACATGCTCGCGCATCGTGGGGTCTTGGGACAGGTCACACCCAAACCGCTGAAGCACGGGTACACAAGTGTATTCGATGTTGGAGGCAGGGTGGTTTGGTTGAGGTGGGTGGAGCATCCCCAATGTGGCAGTGACACTTGGTTCAACAGACGAGTGTAGGGTTTTACAGTTGACAGGTGGAGGGGGAGATGGCTGGCCAAACACAAGGGTTGCCAAAGGGGCAGGATGAGCAAGATTAGGATCAGCAACCAATAATGCATTCGCCGGGAGGGGGCATATTTGTAAGAAAGAGGCAGTGAGACGGGGTGAGGATTGACCAGCATGTGGCGACGGGGGCGGGGTGGTCATAGCAGCACGTGGCGACGGGGGCGGGGTGGCAATAGCAGCACGCTGGCAAGTCGTGCTTACGACCTCCATTTTTGACGGTGAACAACAAGAGGCCATGGTCGTGGAAGTAGCAGGTATATCAAAAGACGAACGACGTGGCGTTGAAACCAAAAGAAACCCCTCCCCTGAGATGGCGATGAATGAAGATAGATGAAGTGAATAATGAGAGGCCAATACTATATCTTGCGGCCCCTCAAAATGCAAGCAGGGGGGTGAAGCGGGCGTTAACGGGTCATCCGAATATAGGAATGGGTGTTATGTGGATCTGACGGATCCACGATGCAGCCCGATAACCCCAATGGGTCACACCAGCCCAATAAATCGGATGGGTTCCTAAAAATAAGCTCCCATCCACCCAATAACTCGTAATACGCCCGGTGGTATTCATGCTGCCGGTTGACATTGCTGACCCACAGCACACCGGATGGGGCGAGGGTGGCGGACAATTGACGAATTAACTGGGTGGCCCATCGATCGGACAAATAATCAAACAGCCCCATGGCATACACCAGGGTGGGGGCATGAGAAAAAGGAAGGGGGTGATGAAGAATGCGTCGAATATCTTGGTGAATGGTTCGGATGGAGACCAACGAACGGTGGGTATCCGAGAGGGTGCCCACCCACTGATGAATGGCCGCCAAGGCCCGTGTATCCATGTCCACAAACGTGACCATCAGGGGCCGGGTGATGTGTCCCTCACGCAACAATTCTTCCCATTCACGGGCACGACCGGATCCCACACTGACCACATGGGGGTGCTCAGTATGCGCCAGGTGTTCGCGTATAATCGACGACATGGTGGTTTTTCTCAGGCAGGTGGAATAGGCAATCGGGATGCTGGTGGTATAGTCATTTAATAACAAGTCATAGGAGGATTGCCCCAACCAGGCGTCAGCATAATCATACAAATAATCAATGGCTTGAAAGTCGCCCGCATACCCAAAGGGTTGGGTCATGATATGGCGGTTGATTTCAGCGTCAATCAGACCGGTTTCTTTGGCCATGGCGTGCAACGCCTGGGCAATGGGGCGTTGGTGGTCGGGTGCCAAGCGACAATAAGCATGCCACAACCGTTCAAACCCTTGATCCAACTCACGACACACCCCCTCTGACGTGGTGAGATGGGCCGCCACACGGGCTTTCCATGAGGGCACTTGGCGATCCCAGCTATCACGGTCATGTTTGAGTTGTTGTAGCCCATCAAAAAGGGTCATCACCGCGTCCCAACACCCGTCCACAGAGGGTGACGAATGCTCAGAAAAAGCGGCACGTGCGGATGACGAAAGCGACAGTGGAGACGAGATGACGGCGGACAAGGGCCGGGCACCCTCTTCAATCGCCAAGGGCTCATCGGTCACAATCGGGGGATCGCCAAGAACAGTGGAGAGGGGGGGCGATGGATCCGCTGACTGGGTTGTGGGGGTGTGAATGGGCGAAGAAGGGGGGGGAGTGTGGGGCAGTGTGGGGGGGTCTTCAAGGCCGGCTAAAACGGTGGTGGGGGATGGGGCTGTCGCCGCTTCATGGGCGATGGGTGTACCCCCAACGGATGCGTATTGTGTGAATTCGTTGGGGTCATGCACTGGTTCAAACGGCATGGTTGCCAAGACGGCATCATCAGATTCTCCGGGCATGTCGGGTGTTGGTGTAAGTAAAGGGGGGGATGGGGGGTCTAAAGAGGGACCAAAGTCCCACAAAGACAAGGGTTGGGCCTCCATGCGATCGACCAGGTCATGTACCTGAGCGTGGGTTGTTAATGGGAAAACGGGATCTTTTGTTGACATAATAACCGCCTTTTGAATGTCCCGCCCCACCACACCCCCAATCTTTCACCCCCAATGATGCATAGGGTAAAAGTGAATCGATATTATTCGATATTTTGATGGCCTTGTCTATGGCAAGATGAAGGGCTTACGGGTACTGACGATGTCCTTGCCAAGGGGTCCCAGGCTCGGGTGAGACGGGGTGGTAAACCCATCGATCATGCAGTCGGTACTCACCTTCCTGCCAAAACTCGACCTGAAGTGGTGTAAGGGCATATCCTTGCCAGTGAGGGGGGCGAGGAACCGTAGCGGGGTAGAGGCGGTCGTAACGAGCGACCTCATCGATCAGGTGATCACGTGAGGGAAGG
>Ga0209358_10000950_pt1 | contig 24205 bp, 24 predicted proteins | sample LauGreFa1BDMLBSN_2_FD_187574 | JGI IMG/M metagenome (GOLD analysis project Ga0209358, IMG submission 187574) | Freshwater lake microbial communities from Lake Michigan, USA - Fa13.BD.MLB.SN (SPAdes) (version 2) | ecosystem: Environmental > Aquatic > Freshwater > Lake | place: Lake Michigan, USA...
GTTTCCCCTATTTTTTTTTCAACCTTTGTTATGGTATTTTTTGTTGTTTCCCCTATTTTTTTTTCAACCTTTGACACTTTTTTATCAATTTCTTTAGTTATATCTTTTAAAGAAAACGCTTCTAAATTATTGAAAAATATATTTTTAATTATAATGTATAAAAATATGATTATTAGAACAATATTTAATATATTAAAATAAAAATTATTCATATTAATATATAATTATATCTTAAATTTGTAATTTTATTTGTTAATTAAAAGGCAGAATAAGAATCAGAAAAGCTATTATCAAATGGTAAAACATCATCAGAACTTTTAACAGAATCATGTACAGGTATAGAATTAGATTGTTTACCACGTTTAATAGTGTTTTCACTACCAATAATATCAAATCCTTCAGAAGCTTTATTGTCTTTGGTATTAACATTATTAGATGAATCTGCTTGCGAATTATTTTCTAAATTGGGTTGTAAATTTTTTAAGATTTCTTTCTTTTGTTCATCAGTTAGAATAGGGGGTGTAGTAGAACCCAAAGGCTTTTCATCAGTAGTTGTAGTAGAGGGTTCTAATGGTTTTTCATTAGTAGTTGTAGTAGAAGATTGAGTTTCAGTAGTTAATCCTTCCATATAACCAAAATCACTATTATTAAACATAATTATAATAAACAAAACAGAAACTATTCCCAAAATTTTATTTGTATAACTAATTAGTAAAATAAACATAATCAAAATAGTTCTTCCTAAAGCATTATCTAATAAAAAATTAAAGAATTTTGATTGGCTTAATAAAACAACAAGTAATAGAGATGTAACAACCCCTACATTATTTTTACTTACAATGTTAAAATTCATATATATATATAAATAAAGTTATATAATTATTTTATAAAATAATAAATAAAATAAAAAACAAATTTCAGTCTGTTTTACAAATTATTATCTAAATTTTTAATAAGAATGTCTTTAGCAATATACGCTGCTCCATTTGATGAAAATTCGAACAATAATGATGATTCAGACAATTATTTGAATAAAAAAAAGCAAACACATAATAAAACACAAAAAAAGTATCCTAAAGAAATATTTGATAAAGAAAAAGTAGATTCTGTTTTGGAAAAAATTCATAGCGAACAAAAAACGGATGATGAAAATAATGTAGGAGATTTTAATCCTCCTCCAAAACCAGAATCATCCGGTGTAAATAAAACAATAGCAACAGAACAAATGATGAATATGACAAATAATAATGACAAAATGTTTAGAACATTAGGAAGAGCTCCTCAACCAAACTATCAAGGTGGCGACAATTTAGATTTAAATGACTATAGCAATTATGGTGATAGTAAAACAGCTGAAGATTATTATAAAAAGGTTATGTCAGGATATGTTCCTAATAAAAATCACGTTAACAAAATGTATCATAATGCGAATTATAATACGCAACATCATGTAGAACCTAGTCAAGATATATTAATGCAAAAATTAAATTACATGATTACTCTATTAGAAGAACAACAAGACGAAAAAACAAATAATGTTACGGAAGAAGTAATTTTGTATTCATTTTTAGGAATATTTATTATTTTTATTGTTGATTCATTTGCTAAGGTTGGAAAGTATGTGCGTTAAATGTATACGACTTGATACAAATTGATAATTACTAAAATAATAAATATATTTAAACTATTTAAACCCTAAGTGATATATAAAAACAGATAACAAATGGTAAAATATATGATTATTCATTGCAGACATGATGGTTGCTACGATTTTCCATATTATGAAGATGAAAAAACAAGAACAAGATTAACATCTATCACAATTAATCCACCAAAAATATTTATATTTAATGAAAAAGAAGAAGCTCATGAATTTTTTAATGAATATATGAATGATGTAGATGAAATTGACCCTAGATGTAAAAAGGGTGAAGAGGTAATACATAATGATTATTGTACATGTGGTATAATAGAAATGGATGAAGATGATAATCCGATTTTATTTTATAATAAAAAGAATCAATTATTTTTAATGGAACATAGCGCTCAAGTTTTTGTACCACCTCAAAGTATAAAGGATGATATAAATAATTTTAATTTAACAAATAAATTAATAAGAAAATGTAAAACTCTTGGAAGAGAGCAAAAAGAAAAATATATTGAATTGGGAAAAATGTGTGAGGAATGTATGGATTCTTAAATTTGGATATAAAATTAATTAATTATTAAAACCTTGTCTGCCCGAAATGTTGGGTAGGCAAAATTATAAAAAAAATATGCGGTTGGGCTTACTATTAATGGTGTTGTTTTTATTTTTAAATTGTCAATAATAATATTATTATGAGAAATTTCTTCAATTGCCGCAAATCCAAAATATTTTTCAGCCGCAATTTTCCAAAAACTTATTTTAAACCCTTGAATAAATATGTTGTCATCACAATTATTTATAGAAGCAAAACAACTAAGAACCTCCATATTTTTTTCAACAAAAGTACACGTTTTTCTAAAAAAATAAGCACAAATAATTTCATCGTCTAATAAAATAACATAAATAAAAATATTATTACTTTTAATAAGCTCAATAATATTTGTCACTTCTGTATTAATAACAATATCAAATTTATTATTGTTATTTTTAATAAAATCGGATAAAAAATGAAAATTTTGCGAATTAATTTCCAGCATTTTATATGAAGGATGAAGCTCATCTGGTTTTGTCCATTTATTTACAGAAAATCCATATGTTGAATAAAAACACAATGGTACTATTCCGGTTAATTCATCTTCTCTCTTAAACAAAGAAACAACAATATTTTTATTCAAGTGTCTTTGATTGTATTCATGTGTTTGAATGATTTGAGGAGCAATACCTTTTTTTCGATATATTTTATCAACACATAAGTAATCAACATAATATGCGTCAAAATTAGCATCTTTATCATTATTATTAATGGTAATATGAATCGGTCGCGAAGTCATAATTCCAATTATTTTTGTATCTTCTACCATATTGCCTTTTTTTAAATCGATCATAAGATTTTCTTGATTATAAAAAGATATAAACGATTTTGTATTATGTCCATTGAAATAAGGAATTATATTTTCTGACTTAGGAGAGAAAACATTTTCATTATTTTGTAGATAATTATTCCGAATAAAATTTACAAAACGTGATTGCTTTATTTTAGATACTTCTTCAAATATAGTAGTATCTACATTTTTAAAATTAGTATATTTATTTTTTTCTGGCAAATGGTGATTAATTATTCCTGGTGGTTTCAGCATATAAATAAAATCATACACATGAAAAACTGGTTGTACTACCCAGAAACCATATTTGAGGCGAATATAAATGTAAATAATAAAAAATATTAGAAATGTAAAAAATAATATGTATGACAAATATTCAATCATATTATTTAATTATTATTTATTTTTAATATTTTAACTTGGTTTCACAAGAATATATAAATATTGATGCTCATAAGCACATTTAACTAAGTCTATTTTTCCTTGTAAAATAAAACCACATTGTTGAGCTATTGTTAATATATCTTGTTCATCTTCCATATATAGTTTTTGTTCTTGTTTACGTACCTTACCATCATTAAATTTAAATTTTTCATTAAATGTAGCAATATTCGCATCTTTATTTAACTTAAAATCAGAATTGTAAATAAATTCGTTAAATGTAATTTTAGTTGTAGTAATTCTTTCCTTTGCGTATTTCTGAGGGGATACAATATATAATGGATTACCAGGAGGCAAAATAGGATCAAATTTATCTCTATTTACTAAATGTACAACTAAATAACCACCAGGCATTAACCAATCCATACAATTGTCAAAAAAATGTCTTTTATCAGGAAAATAATAAATAGTAAAATATAAACAAAGAATATGCGTAAATGTGTTATTATTAAATTGAGAACTATCTAAAGCATTGCCAACCTTAAAATTTAACCCAGGATAATTTTTTTTGGCTTCTTCAATCATTGATGGAGAAATATCAATCCCAACTACTTTTAAATTTTTTTCATTTACCATATCAACATGATGCCCAGTTCCACAACCTACATCAAGAATTACACTAGTTTCATTTGGATTTGTACTATTTACAATCTCTCCAATCTCATAAGCGTCTTTAACATTATTGAAAACTAAAAAATCATAAATATTAGAATAAAAATCATCATATACTTCTTCACCGGTTTTGAATAAAAATTTCTCTTGAGTTTGAAATCCTTCTTTCTTTAAATTGGGTATTTCAATAGATTTAAAAAATACTACAATAATTAAAAGCAAAGCAATAAATATTAGAATTTTTCCAAAATTAGATAATTTACTATAAATTTTTGTAATTGATTTAATTGGTTCTATATTTTTCATCTATATGTATTGTTGTTATTTTTTTTGTATAATTTTTATTATATGTCAGATTCCGAAATTAATGATATAAGAGGAGCTGGTGATTTTAAAGGAGTATCTTTTTCAAATTTTAAAAAAACAGATGTACGAAAAGAATTGCTAAATAGTTTAACTAAATCTAAAATAGAACCGGCATGTTATTGGAGTGCTGAATTAATTTGTGCAGGTCATTATGGTGAATTATGGGAGATTATTTTGTTTTTTTATAGCAAATATATACATTTAGGAAATCCTAAAATAGCCATTTATCTTGAATTAAGAATAAATAATTTTAAAGAACTTGTTAACAATGGTTATAGTAATAATGAATTAAGATTAAGAAACAATTCAAAAATAAGACGTTTATTTTGTGAAATCATGTGTGTTTTATGTGATGCCAAAAAAAAGCATAGTTTTGATAATGTTAAAATTAAAAAAGAAGATTTTGATATGACTCAAATGACAGATCGTTTTAAGGCACCTAATGTAAAATATGCCGAAGAGGTATTTTTAAAAGATGATCCTAAAGAATTATTTGTTTCTATTAATGAATTAGCATACAATATATCTAGTGATGGTAAAAATATAATGAGTGCGTGTTACTGGATTGAATGGATTATAGAATTTGAATCTGTTTGTAAAAATAGAAAGGAAAAATGTAAATGCGAGAGAAGGAGTCAAATGCCAGTTGATAGTAAAAATCAAATGGATATAATTTGGATAATTTGGGATATATTTTTAATAGAAGCAAACAAAAGATCAAAAATAATAGTAAAAATTGTAAATGCGTTACTAAACTTATTTACATTAAAGTATACTAATGGGTGTAATAAAAAAAGAAAATATATATTATATTTTGTTGTTTCACTTTTATGCGAAAATTTTTCAACAGATGAAGAAATCATAAGAAAATCGCAACAAGAAATCGTGACAAATATATTGAAAAAAATTGATACTGTATACAAACAAATAAAAAAAAATGAGGTATCTCCAGGTACAGACTATTTATTTAAAGATTTGAAATCGTCTAATTTAGAAAAAACAATAGAAAAATTAGAAGCAATGAATTCTTTTGGAGAGACATTTATTCCCAGAATTTAATATTATTTATTTATATAATGCCAAAAACGTATAAAAAACGTTCTAACAAATCTGTTTCGCGTAAAAATAGAAATTCTGGTTCAATGAGTTCGTTTCAAAAACAAATAACAATTGTTTTTTTAGAGATGCTAATGATGGTAAAATTGTTTCATTGGAAAACACATAGTTATGCTACTCACAAAGCAACCGATGATTTGTATGGTTCTTTAAATGAAAATATTGATAAGTTTATCGAGGTTCTTTTAGGTAAAACAGGTTCCCGAATAGATTTAATGAGTCAAAAATCAATTACACTAATGGATTTAAATTCACAGGAAAATTTGAAATCAAAAATTATGTCCTTTAAGAGCTATTTAGTTGGTCTAGATAATAATAAAGCTTTAAATAGCATGAGTAATACGGATTTATTTAATATTCGTGATGAAATATTAGGTAATCTAAATCAATTTTTGTATTTATTAACGTTTAAATAATATACTTTTTTAAAAGTGGAATGCGAAGTATAATAAAAATAATATTATATATTTTTATTATAATGAATAGTTCTAACTCAAATGATTTAACAAGTTCAATTTTACAATCTAGCGATAATACATTTACAGATATTTTATCATTAGATACATCTACAAGTGATGGAGAAGGTTTTTTTGAAAGTTTTCAAAATATAAGTGCTACAACATGGTTATTAATAATATTAATTCTTGCTTTTTTGGGGTTTAATATTTTTGTTTATTTAGCAAAAGGAACACAAGAAATAAATAGTTTTTTTGCTCCATTACTTACAAAAATTTTAGGATTATTTGGCGCAGTATCAGGGCAAGTTGTAGATGTAAGCGCCGAAGGAGCAAAGGCGGTTGTAAATACTAGTGCCGATGTAATTGATACAAGTTTAACGGCAGTTCAAGATATTACTCCAAATAAAGCAAAAAGTAGCGTGCCTTCTGAATCAGTTTCTCAACAAAATAATCATGATATAATGAAAAATAATACATTAAATAAAGCTTTAAATACATCGAAAAGTAAAGAACCTAATAGTAATAATTATAATGCGGATGATGCGAGTAGTAATATTCAAGGAGGAGCGCCAAAACCAGGTTGGTGCTATATTGGTGAAGACCGAGGATTCAGAACATGTGCGGAAGTAGGTGTGAATGACAAATGTATGTCAGGAGATATATTTCCCACTCATGAAATATGTATAAATCCAAATTTGAGAGCTTAAATTTAACATTGCGTATAGCTAAAAAATAATATAAATAATCCTTGTTTACCATTTCCAGATCTATCTAAACTCGCAGCACTATCATATCCACCACCTCCACCACCATACCCTTTTGCATCTTGTGTATTTAAATTCAGACTACAACTAGTTGCTCCTCCTAAGCCATTTCCAATTTGACTTCCACCTTCTCCACCTATAGTTCCACCTGTACCACCACCACCACCAATAAAAATTCCATAAATACTTTGGATATATTGAAGAATGTTAATCCCTGTAAATGTTTGTATTGATGCTGAGTTTGTATATAAATATGAATCCCCTCCATAACCGGTATTTAAATTACCACCACTACAATTACCAGACCAAGGACCTCCACCATAACCACCACTACCAGTATATGTTGATGTTCCAGGTGGTCCAGAATAAGAAGCACCAGTAACTTGTCCTCCACTGGTTTGCCCTGCATTACCACTAGTTACGTTATAAGTAAACAAATTTGTATCAGGGCCTGTAAAAATTGTACTTGTCCCTCTTGTTCCAGGTGTATTAAATGTGCTTGTTCCTGCTCCACCATTTCCAATTTGGTTAATTATGAATGAACTCCCAATTACAATACTATTAAAAGAATTAACTGCTTGAAATCCACCTTCACCACCAGTTGCAGTATTACTTCTCCCTCCTCCTCCACCACCACCAACAATTGTTGTGAATACATTATTATTTATATTTGCGGTAAATGTTATTGTGCCCACACTATTAAATACAATTGACCAAATTTCATTTGTTGAATCATAATTAATTCCTAATGGAGTTCCAGTATAAGTAAATGGTTGATATTGTACATTTATAGTAACATTAATTGTATTTGATGGATCTGATTCAGTTGTATTACTTAGAGAAGTAACATAAAAAGAATAATTCCCATTACTTAAACCATTTATAGTAATTGTTGTTGTAGTATAAGGAACATTTGTATATATTATTCCATTTACATAAATATTATAACTAGTAATGGGAATACAAGGATTATTTGTAACAGACCAACTAAGTGTCACAGAATCACATACAGAAGAATCTAATGTTAAAACAGGAGTAGGAGGTTTTGAACCAATATTAATATTAACAATAATCGTATTTGATTTATCAGATTCAATAGTATTGCTTACAGAAGTAACATTAAAAGAATTATTACCATTTAATAAATTATTTATAGTAATACTAGTAGTTGTATATCGAACATTTGTATATATTTCTCCATTTACATAAATATTATAACTAGAAATGGGAATACAAGGATTATTTGTAACAGACCAACTAAGTGTCACAGAATCACAAAAAGAAGAATCAAATATTAAAACAGGACTAGCAGGTATTTCGGCACTAACAAAACCTTTATATCCTTCTGGCCAGCTAGAATTACTTGTAGGCATAGTATATTGTTGTCTAGGATACCAAGTTTCTAATTTAGGATTCCAACATAAATCTTGAACAGCTCCAGGAACATCAGAACAAGTAGTAGGATAACAATTTAAACTAATACTAGTATCTATTACTTCATCTGTACAAGGATTTGCAACCTTATTACAAACCAAAGAACCACCATCTTTTATTATATCACTTACACAACCATTTGGATATGGTATATTATAATTATATGGCCCAGAAATGTATGTTGTGTCTGGTGAAGGAATACTGGCATAATTAACACGTAATAAATTAGATGTATTTGGATTTGTATAAGTTTGTGTTTGTGTAGCATATGATCTAGTTCGATTATTCCACATTCCTTTACAAATTTGTGTATATTTTTGGTTTTTTGTCAAATTAGAACTATTTTTTTTATATTGTAAAATATTTCCTTTTGAAATTAATTTATTATGATAATTTGCTTCAAATAATGGCACATTTTTACCAGTTAAAGGACTATAAGCTGTATTATATGATGAATCTAAAATATAAGTACAAGGATTTTGTACTCTAGACCATACTCTAGGAGGTTTAGGATTATATGACATTTATATATAAAGAATTTATTAATTATATTATTTTATAATTAATAAATATTTATTGTGTGATTATTTTTTATTAGTAGAAATAGTGGTACTTGTATTTGTATTCGTACTTTTACTTGGATTAAACATGTCTCCACTTCCATTAAAAAACCATCTTAATGATAAATAATTTCTCGATTTATCGCTCATAGCACTACCGCCAATCATAGTAGTATTAGGGCCATCACTAACTATTTTTTGTATAGCAGCAGTTCCTAAAGCATAATTATAATACCATAAATTAGAAATATTACCATCAAATCCTCCATTCATTCCAACATACACATCTCCATAGTTTTGTTTTGGCACACCAATTAGATTAATACTTCTAACAATAGTCCCATTGGCATAAACATCTAGTGTAGTATTTTTGCATCTAATAATAACATTAAACCATTTATTAAGAGGTACATCAGGAACAATAATTTCCTCATTAATAACATTAAATGTATTCATCATAACAACCAAATCGTTATTATTTGGTGCTAAATACAAACCTGGAGAATTATTAGGAAAATTTAATCCATTTTTTTCTAAATTACTATTACCTTTGTAAAAAATATGTTTATATTGTCCCTCAAGATATTGTAAATTATTAATAAAAATCCATACAGACCAAGTAAATTCTACACCATTACTAGCATTTACTGACCTATATATTGTAACAGCATTATTATTACTAGGGTCTTGAGGAAAAATAATCATTTCTTTTCCATTAACCATTCCATCAATTAAATGAGGTGAATCGCTTGGTTTAAATAAATAAAATACTAACGCTATTCCTAAACGTAATAAGATAACAAAAACAAAAATAACTAAAAGTAAAAATGCGAATTTTGCTATCAAACTATTTGATTCTAAAAAAGATGAACTTCCTGTAGTTGTAGAAAATGATTTAAAATTGCTATTATCGCTCATTATATATAAATAAATAAGAAAATTTCATAATATTATTTTAAATAGTAACACTACTTTGTGTTGTCCCATTTTGAACTAAAGAAATTTCTACTTGGTATGAATTAAACATGCTAGATAAACTACTATACCCTTTAGTATAAATATTCCAAGCATCTTGGGGATTTATAGAATTAGGATAATATTGTAATTTAGATGTCCATCCATCAAAACCTCCCGCAGGTGTTACATAAATATTAGAATTGTTATTAACGCTAGCTACACCAGGTAATAAACATGTTTTTACTAATTTTCCATCAATATAGATATCCATTGTTCTACCATAAACACTCATTACCAAATTAACCCATTTTTGAATTGGAATATTGGATACATTACATGTATGTACTATGGTATTTCCGCCCTTAGTATTCGGTTGTTGATTTACTCCTGGGTAACAACCCAAAGAAATAGAAATATTATTTTCAATTTCACCTAAAACAACTGCAGGACAAGGATCTAATCCACTAACACCTGGAATAGAACCATTATTGGCATTACTCATAGAACCCATTCTACCAAAAATAACCTTGGGTTGACCATAACGATAATTCCAATCATTAATATAAAACCATACGGAATACGCAAAATTACTAGAGGGAACATTTGTACCATTTGTTGGTAAATCATCTGCTGATATAGTAGAACCAGTTTTACCATTTTGTAATTTTTGTAATGTATATGGGTCTGATATCAAATATTTACTTACAATAATTATCAAAACAACTATAACAATTATAATTACAATAGTTAAAGGATTCATTGTATAATATAGATTTAGAAATTTTCTAGATGTATTAAATAATTATTTATTATTTATTATTTAAATAAATTATTATTCATAAGTCTCTTAAAGTTAATTTTTGGGCTTTATAATAGTCTTATTCGAATTATCAGTCACTGGAAGTTCTTTATTTTTAATCATATTATACAAAAAATAAATATTTAATGATGTTAAAGGTTTTTTAAAATAAACAACATTACATATTCCTCCTTTAATTCCATTTTCTTCACCAATTGTTAAATTATCTAAAGTATAATATGGAACAACTCCAATATCTGATTTAACAAGTTCGCCATTTATAAAAATATCTAAAACCCCGCCATTATAATTTATAATTATATTATTCCATTTTTGTAACAATACATTATTTGTTATATAAATAATTCTATTCCCATTTTCATCAAAATCAATTAATTTATTTTTTGTATTGTTTTTTAAATCTTTTTGTTGCATAGACACCATTAAAGTATTTGTACTTCCATTATAAAGTATATTAGGTTTATTACCAAAATTTAATAAGGATGTATATTTATTATAAGAAGAGCTTGTATTTGGCGCGGAAGAATCTATAAAAATCCAACAGGATATAGCATATTGATAATTAAAAACATCACTACCATTTAATTCTTCATATGTTCCTAATGAATATTGTGTGTTAGTATCAACTGGTTTATTTACTAATAACTCGCCACCTTGTAAATAAATTGAATTTAATAAGTTTGGTGTATAAAAATAAATAATAAATAATACAATAGTTACTATGATTAATAACAAAGATGTGGTTGTTGCCGAAGTATCCTGATTTTTAAAAAATTGTGACCCAAAATCAAATACATTAGAAAATAAACAAGGTATATAAAAAATTAAATTAATAATCATGTCAAAAAAAGCATTTTTTTTAGAATTTCCTTGAGGCAATTGTACATTTATTGTTTTGTAAATTAATGCTAAAACTATAATTACAATTAATATATTTAATATAAAACTAATTATACTAGAATCACCTGATAAATTTTGTATATTATACACAATCCAAAAAATAAGAAGACTTGAAATAACTAATCCAAATAAAACTAATAATGAACGTTTAAATATATTAGTTTTGTTAATATCTAATTCTTTATTATTTATTTCTGGGAATAAAAATGTACATAATAATATAATCCATAAAACACAAACAAATAATAAAAGTATTATAACACTAGTAGACATATTTGTATTATTTAAAAAACCACCTGGATATGTTGATATTAAAATTGTCATGACAATTAAAAATACAACAAATAATATGCTACCATAAACAGAAAAATTAGAAAAATTACTTAGAATATTTGGAAATGAATTATTATTTTCATTTGATAATGTAAAAAGTACAATAATATATAATAAAGCAAAAATAGATAAAATAATTGTAAGTATTAATGAATAACCAAAATATTTAGTTACATAACCACCAGGATCTATATTATAATATGTAATAATGATTGTAATAAAACAAAAAAATAAAATAATAGATTTTATTCTTTCATAATTAATATTAATAATGTCTATAAAATTTTGTTTTGTACTAATATAAAACATATAAAAGGTAACAATTATTGAAAATGGAAATAATAAAAAAGCATATTTATTAATAATGTTACTTGGTGTTAATCTAAAAAATAAAATAAAAAATATAGTATATAAAATAGTAATAGATACGTTTTTAATTTGAAAAAATAATTCCTTTATGTCTTTTAAGTTAGGTAAAAATAAAAAACATATTCCAAAAATTACTATTATTATAAATAAAATAAGGAATATATTTGATGCAATTTCTGCTGGCGAATTTGTTAATGTAGATGGGGAATTATTAGATATTTTAACATTGTACATAATCATAAAAATACCTATAATTGATATAACAATTGCAATTATAAAAGGATAAAAAAGAACAGGCATTTTAAAATTTGGTAAAATATTTTTATTATTAACATTATTGATATTAATGTTAGGTGAATTCATATATTAATATTATACAATAATATTTTGAATAAAATTAATAAAATAATAAAGCTATTAAATTAGACTTTTTTATTTAAAATGCAAAATTTAGCTAAAAATGTAGTAAGGGGTAACGGATACCACATCATAAAATTATCCTTATTATAGTTATCTAATGTACTACTACATTCAGTATAAATTTTAAAATATATATTATTCTTATCTTTTAAGTTAGCATAGAATAAATATGCTTCCTTCATTTGCTCATCACTCATTATATCATCATATTTTTCTTCAAATAATATATTACTAACATCATCTTCATTAAAATTATAAATTTGTATTCCAAAAATGCTACTATTGGTATAAATTCCCATTTTTATATAATGGGTAAACAATATTTACACCATTGAAGAACGCACCCTAATTATATTTATATACTATTAATCAATATAAAAACATATATATATATTCTTATAATGGACAGCAAATTATCGTATTTAAAAACTGATAATAATACTTTTATAAATGAACAAAATATAGTATGGGTGCGACAAAGGAATGATTGTTTAAGAGTTGCTACTATGGAAACTGATGCTTTTTTCAATACATATAACATATGTAAATTAAATAGTCCGTATAGTTATGATAAACTTTATGATAAAATTAAACACAACGAAAATAATACAAAATAAAAAGTCATGGGTGTAAATTATTAAAAGGTGCGTTTTTAAATCTTCAAGGGTGTAAATAGATATAATAATGATAAATAATTATATAATAAATTACATATTTTCACTAGCTGTTTTTTTTCCGTGACAATTACGACACAATGCTATTAAATTTTGTACATCGTTACCACCACCATACTCTAAACGTACACGATGATCAATTTCAAATGTATGGTCTAATTGTGATTCACAATGTCCGCATTTCCAATCCTGTTGTGAAGCCACATATTTCTTTTTTGTTTCACTTACTGAACGTTTTGTTGCGCCTTTTCCTGAACTTAATATTTTTCTTTCTGAATTACATAATCCAGTGGAACCCATTAAATTATTATCATCTATATTATTAAATGTTTCCATAAAACTGCTATCACATGTAGATGTAAAATCAAATACAGGACTAAGCATATCCATAGATGTTTTGTCGATTGGCATAAATTTTACCACATTGTTTGCATATAATAACATATTACGTCCTTGATTCGGATTTTTTTTTAAGAGTACATATATACCTATTCCTAAAAGAGCATAAAAAATCATTTTGTAATATTTTTTAAAAGTTAATAACATTTTTGTATATTTGCCATCATTGTAGGCATTATATACAAAAAATGCGGTTAATCCTAATACAAATATTTCTAATCTCATATAATAATAAATTATAAATATTTTATAAAAATATATATATATGCCAAAGGTACTAAAAAAAAGAGAAAGAGAAAGAGAAACACGAGTAGATATCAACGCGCCTTATCCATTAATTGTTCAAGAAGAACAGGAGGAAGAATTAACAGTTATTAATATACTTATTACTACACATGGTAGTTTATCTGATATACAATCATACAACTCTAGAAGTAATAGAAACAATCCAAATATATCTACTATTCAACAATTAAAAATGGACCCAAGTAGTTCATTTAGATTAAATCGCATTGATTTAGATGAATCTGCCGAATGTTCTAGAATTTCAAAAGAAGATATGCATAAGATTATTGATGCTGTAAATGATAGATATACACAATCAGGATCAATATTTAGCGAAGAATTGAATAATTTATTAAATAGTCAACAAGAAATTGTAAAAGAAAAATATTTTGATATCGCAAAGAGTATCGCTCAAAGTAATTATAATATTGAAGTGATTGAATATGATTTTGGTATGAAAAATAAAAAACCAACCGGCGTTAAACCAGTACGTAAGCTTAGTTATGAATTTGTAATGCGCCCTCATAGAGATAATTTAATGGTGATTAATAAATCATATTCTTGGAATACAGGTATAGAAGGTGTAAAACCTTTTATTATATACACTTCTGATGAAACTCTTGAATCAATGATAAATGAATCAATATATAGTGATACAAATCATGATCTAACATTGTATATTTTGATTATAAAAATACTTTCAATGTGTGAAGTAAATGGAAACAAAAATATTGAATTAAATATAATAGATACGTCTTGTAATGCTCAAAGAAACGTAGCTAATGCAAAAATAGGAGATTTTGATTTTACCCGTGTACCGAAAGGAGGTAAAAAACATAAAAGAACAAAAAGAAGAAAAGGTACAAGGAGAAAAAGAAAAGGTACGAGAAAAATATTTTATAAATAATATATAAACTAATGTTAAAATTAAATATAGAAAACCAAAAAACTAAATTTATAAATTAAATAATACTATATTTTAAATATTATTTAATTATATTAATAAAATATTAATTTACATCATTTGTTGAGTAGCAGATGGAGGTACAACCATCATAATATCCTCATTACTAGTTATATTACGCATTATTCCAAAAAACACAAATAACATCATAATATAAGGAAACAAAACTAAAAACCAAGATAACATACTAAATCCCTTATTACAAAACCAACCTAAAATAGCGGTCCAAATAAAAGCTACAATAAGATTAACACCTACAACTCTTAATCTAACACCATGAAATAACGCAGCCACACAAGAAAATACAGAAAGAACAAAATATAATTTTGCAGGAGTGCAAAGTTTATTGAAATCCTTGTTCATTATAATATAAATATATATTTTATTTATTATTTCTTATAGTTTTTTTATTTTTTATCATTAATAATTTTCGTGTTTTTGATTTAGAACTTTTTTTAAATTTCAATTTACTTTGTTGATTTATACTTTTAATAGTTTTATTTTTTACAGAAAAAATATTTTTATTTGAAATACTATTTATTGTTTCAGGAAAATTATTTACAAGTAATATATCTAGTTTTTCTAAGTCATTCATAATTTCATTTATTTTAATTGGTTTTATCCTAGGACTATATAAATATTTAATAAATATTGTTTTTAATAAATTATAAATTTCTAATTCATTATTATTTAAATTATTTAAATTTTTATAAAAAAAATCTAATATGGGTATATATATTGTTATAAATCCCCAAATATCTACTATTTTAATAAATACATTATCTAAATATTCTCTCAAATTTAGTGTGCCATTTTGTCTAAATCTTGTAAAATGAACTAAAACATGAACAATATAATTTGTAATATACATCATTGTAAAATTAGTTTCAATAATGGTATCTTTACTTGAAACACTAACGTTATGTATTTCTTGAGAAAATAACATATGCATTATTTCGTTAATAAATCTATAATGCCCTGGTCCTCGTTTTTTCATCCAAAAATGAATATAATCAATAACAAATGGTTTTAAGTTTTCCTTATCTGTTTTTCCTCCTTCATTAATATATTTTGTATATTTTTCTATAAAATCGTCACTAAATATGATTACTGAAAATGGAACATTAAATTGAAATGGTCTATTTCTCCAAGTACTAGGAAAAGGATTATTTTGCTTAGGAATATATTCAGTTGATAAACCCCAATCAATTAATCTGATTTTTAATTGGGTTTCATCTTCATCAACTAAAACGTTTGAATCTTTAATATCACAATGATAAATATTACGACTATTCATTTCTACAATACCATTAACGAGTAATTTCATTAATGAATCATTTATATTACGTATTTTTTCAAAAGAGCCTTTATTATATATAAAATCATCTACTGGAATACCTCCATTAGGCATGTTTAATAGCATAAGATTATCAAGTGAATTATTAATATTGTCTTTTGTCACTCCATCTTTAGGCAATGCTTTACATTTAGTTTTAAAATTAGAAATATCTTTTTTTGTAAGTTTATCAGGTTTACAAATATTTATATCATTTAATAAAAAATAATCTTGAAAATTGGAAATATTATTTAGTTTATTTTTAATATTATTTATTTCTTCATACTCTTCTATAGCATGTCTTTTTGTCATAAGTTTAGATACCTTTCCTTTATTTCTTTTTTCATTTTGACATTTTAATGCTGGACTAAAAACGCAACCAAATCCTCCAGATGCTAATATTTTTCCTCCTTTATTGTACATTTTTAGTATATATTACACTTTTATAAAAATATTTTGTTATACTTTTCTTTATTTCACTATAAAAAGTATATTATTTATCGTATAAATAATAAATTGCTGCTATAATTGTTGCTATAATTCCGCAAAAAATAAATTTCTCTCTTAATTTATAATATTCAATCATTTTTATATTCTGATTTTTATATTCTTCATAATATTTTACGTAAAAATCATTTAATGATATTTGAGGTTTTTCTAGTTTTTGATTTATTTTGTTATGGATAAAATGTGTCCATCTTATTAATGATTCTCTATTATCAAGATAAGGAGTAACAGGATATTTATCAAGTAATTTACTAAATTCTCCTGACATATTTTCAACTGGAATAAATAAGGGAATGTTTTGAATAAACTCATAATATTTTTTTTTTGTTACCGCATTAGGCCTAATAGGATATGTCATTGCTACAGTATGTAAAAAAAACCAATAATGGGGCCCCCATATTTTAGGATCTAGGTAAACTGAAGTCATTAATATTTTGTTTTAAAAAAATATTAATTATTAAACTATATAAGTTATTATTTTTTATATTTAAAATAATTATAATATTAATATATTTTATATTATGACTAAAACAAGAAATAAAAGAAACAAAAGATCCAACACAAAAAAAAGAGGTGGTGGATATTTTGGCGATGCACAACCATACGAAATGAGATCTTCTGATGTAGGAAATAATCCACTAGGACCATTAATTTCTGGAGCAACAACAGAAAAATTAACAGAAAATACACCTTACATAATAGGAGGAATTGCTGCGGTTGTTTTAGGTGTTATATTTGTACCTAAATTGTTAAGATAAATATTTAGTATAAATATTATATTACTTAAACATAATTTAATATAATATTTAGTATTATGAATAAAAATAACAATACATGTAATAATTGTGGGAAACAAGGTCATTTATTTCATCATTGTAAATTGCCAATAATTAGTTATGGTATTATATTATTTACAATAAAAAATGGTGAAAAACAATATCTTATGATAAGACGAAAAGATAGTTTTGGGTACATAGATTTTATAAGAGGTAAATATTCCCCTTACAATATTTATCAAATTCAAAATATTGTTAATGAAATGTCTACATATGAAAAAGAGAGAATACTTAAAGAACCATTTGAACAATTATGGAAAACAATGTGGGGGGAAACAAATAATATACAATATAAAAATGAAGAAATTATGTCTTCAAAAAAAATAGATATTATAAGAAATGGTATTAACGATAATGATAAAATTATAACATTAAAAGATATAATTCAAGAAAGTGAAACGGAATGGAATGAAACGGAATGGGAATTTCCAAAGGGAAGAAAAAATAACAAAGAAAAAGATTTAGATTGTGCTTTGAGAGAATTTGAAGAAGAAACTGGTATTTGTAAAAATAAAATAAAAATAGTTGAAAATATATTACCATTTGAAGAAATATTCATTGGGACAAATTATAAATCATACAAGCACAAATTTTTTTTAGCATATATAGATAATATATCTGAAAATTTAGATAATTATCAAGCAACAGAAGTTAGTAAAATAGAATGGAAAACAATTGAAGAGTGTTTAAAATCAATAAGACCTTATAATTTAGAAAAAAAGAAATTAATTACAAATATAAATAAAGTATTAGAAGAATATAGTTTATATTCATAATATATAGTATTATGTCCAACAAATTAAAAAAAAAACTATTAATTGAAGAATCTTCATCTGATAATTTAAAAGAAGTTATTTCATCAAATTCATTGGATTCATTACATTCATCAGTTTCATCTGATTCATTAAATAGTAACTCAACATATAGTACTGATGAAAAAGTTAGTTTAGAAGAAGACTATTCTGATAACTTAAAAACAGAATTTGAAAAGTTAGATGGTTGTAAAGATGAAAAATATTATTCAACAGAATGTAACAAATTTTTGCTTAAAAAAGAAGTAATAGAATCTAATTATTTAAGTGAAAATTCGGAATTAGACCCTTATTTATATCCAAATTTAAGTGATAAAAATTTTAATATTAAAATAGCAAATAAAAAGGAATTTTATGAGACTGGATATGAAGGCCCTGATTTTTCTAAAACACTCGAAGAACAATCAGACATTTTAGCGAATGCGGATTATGAAATACAACCTCATCAAGCATTTGTTAAAAATTTCATGTCTTCACAAACCCCATATAATAGTTTATTGCTTTATCATGGATTAGGTTCAGGTAAAACATGTAGTGCTATTGGTGTTTGCGAAGAAATGAGAGATTATATGAAACAATTAGGTATTAACAAACGAATTATAATTGTCGCATCTGAAAATGTTCAAGATAATTTTAAATTACAATTATTTGATGAGAGAAAATTAAAATTAGTGGATGGCTTGTGGAATATTAGAGGTTGTACAGGTAACAAATTATTAAAGGAAATAAATCCAATGAATATGAAAGGTATGCCAAAAGATAAAGTAGTAAGTCAAATAAAAAATTTGATAAATTCATATTATATTTTTTTAGGGTATGGACAATTTGCGAATTATATTATTAAAACAATGAATTATTCTGAAGATATTGATATGGAAAAAACAAAACATAAAAAGAGTGAAATACAAGGTAAAAAAAAGGGTGAAAAAACAAAAATACAAATGTTAAAAGATGTTAAAATCACATTAAATAGTAAAATTATTAAAAGACTGCGTAATGAATTTGATAATAGATTGATTGTTATTGATGAAGTTCATAATATTCGTAAATCGGACGATAATGAAAATAAAAAAGTAGCCATTAATTTAGAATTTCTTGTTAAATCGGCGGAAAATATGAGATTTTTACTTTTATCTGCTACGCCTATGTATAATAGTCATAAAGAGATTATTTGGTTATTAAATTTAATGAATATGAATGATAGACGCGGAAAAATTGAAGTAAAAGATGTCTTTGATAAAAATGGACATTTTAAGGAAAAAGAAAAAAAAGATGGTAAAAAAGATGATACTGGTAAAGAATTGCTTATTAGAAAAGCTACAGGTTATGTCTCATTTGTTAGAGGAGAGAATCCTTACACATTTCCATATAGAGTTTATCCAAAAGATTTTGATAAAGAACATACATTTAAAAAGTTTAATGATGACGAAACTGGTTTTGCTTACCCTATAAAACAAATGAATAATAAACCTATATTAAATGATGATAAAAACAGAATATTAAGTTTATATTTAAATAAAATTGGTGTAAATAAGAATGGTAGTTGTAATAATTGTGGCGAATGTCAGTATTGTTCTTATAGATATATTATTTATAATTTAAGAAACAAAAATTTTTCAATTTCTACAAAAAAAGGTATTATTAGAGAGATGCCAAATTTTGAAAATATGGAATCATTCGGTTATACATTACTACAAACACCATTAGAATCTTTAATAATTTCATATCCAATGGAAGGATTAAAACATATTATAGATGAGATTCCAAAAGAAAAAATGTCTGATAAATTTGAAGATGAATTTGCCAAAGCATCTGTTTTATCTAAAGAAAATGAAAATGAAAAGGAAAAAAAAGAAGCAGAAGATGAAAATCCTGGTTTGGTGGTTGAAACTGAAATTGTGTCAGAATTAGAGGATTCTGAAGAAAAAACAAGAACAGAAAAAAGTTCCAAAATGATATTTTCAATAGATCCACATTTATTAACTGGAAAATCAGGTTTAGAAAGAATGATGAATTTTATAGATGAAAAATCACCTCCTGAAAAAGGAAATTTTGAATACAAATCAAGTGTACTACAAAAATATGGACGAATTTTCACTCAAAAGAATGTTGGTAAATATAGTTCAAAAATTAAATGTATTTTAGATAATATTTTTAATCCGGAAACAGGTCATATTTCAAGTGGTATTATTTTAATATATTCACAATATATTGATGGTGGGTTAATACCTATGGCACTTGCATTAGAAGAAATGGGATTTATACGTTATGGTGAAAATGTAAAATCTTTATTTAAGGATAGACCTACTGAAGTTGTAGATGTGAAAACAATGCAATTACCAGAAAATAAAAAAAATTTTATGCCTGCTCGTTATTCGATGATTACAGGTGACCCAAGATTATCACCCAATAACGATTTTGAAGTTAAAGGATTAACAGGAGATGAAAATAAAGATGGATATCGTGTAAAAGTTGTTTTAATTTCAAGAGCTGGTTCAGAGGGTATAGATTTTAAATTTATTCGCCAAGTTCATATTTTGGAACCTTGGTACAATATGAATCGTATAGAGCAAATTATTGGACGTGGAGTTCGTAATTTTTCACACAAAGACCTTCCTTTTAAAGAAAGAAATGTTGAAATCTTTATGTATGGCACCATATTAGGTGAAGAAAATGAAGAGGAAGCCGCTGATTTGTATGTATATCGCGTGGCCGAATTTAAAGCCAAACAAATCGGAGTAATTACACGTGTTTTAAAAGAAACCGCAGTAGATTGTATTATTAATAATGAACAAAAATTTTTTACGCAAAAAATAATGGATGAAAATTTGAAAACACCCATTGAGCAAAAATTATCAAATGGGGTTGTATTAAAAGAATTTAAGGTTGGAGACGCACCTTTTTCACCGGCTTGCGATTATATGGCAAAATGTGATTATGATTGTAAACCAAATGTAGATATTGATGAGGATAACTTGAATATGGATACATATAGTGAAACGTTTATGATGAACAATTCTGAAAAAATTCTACAAAGAATTCGAATGCTTATGAAAGAAAGTTATTTTTATATTAAAGATAATTTAATTAATTCTATAAATACACCAAAGGAATATCCTAGAACACAAATATTTTCGGCATTGACACAATTAATAGAAGATAATAATGAATTTATTGTTGATAAATATGGCAGAAATGGGAGATTAATAAATATTGGTGAATACTATTTATTTCAACCAATAGAATTAAGAGACAACAATATTTCTATTTTTGAAAGAAAAGTACCAATTGATTATAAACATGAAATGGTAAATTTTGAAATTAAAAAAAATATCGGGAAACATAAAGAAAATAAAAAAATAATTGAAGAACCAATAGAAAATATAGAAGGGAAAAAAATTATAGATGAGTTTAAACAAAATTTGATGTTTGCACATGAATTTAGTCTGAAAAAATATCCTAGGGTAGATAGAGGGGATGATAATTGGTATAAACATTGTGGTGTTGTTATGAAAAAAATGAAGCAAACATTTAGTGATTTATCAAACGAAACACTCATTGAATTTATTGTTTCTCATATGATAGAATTATTAATGTATGAAGATAAAATAAATATTATGAATTATTTATACTCGAATGATAATGTTATTGAAAATTCTGTTGAAGAATATGCTAAAAAATATTTTGAAAAAAATAGTATAATTACACCTAACTTTAAATCTATTATATTATATAATTTAAATAAAAGAGTAATATTGGTATTAAATGAAAATGGAAAATGGACTGAAGCTGGTCCAGAAGACCAGAGAGAAATTGTAATGTCAATGACAGATGAGGACAAAAAGGATTTAATTTTTGATAAAGTAAAATATAATAAAAATGTTGGGTTTATTGGTTATGAAAAAAATAATAAATACTTGGTTTTTAAAATAAAAGATATTGACTCAATGCGTGATACAGGTGCTAGATGTGATGAATCTGGTAAAGATAAAACTCTGAAAAAATTAAGTATGTTTTTAGATGAAGATAAATATAATAATCTTATTATAAGACCAAAGATAAATAAAGATGGTGATGTTATTAAAGATAAAAATGATAAACAAATGGAAGAAACTATTGGACAAACTGAATTATGTGTTTTAATGGAATTTATTTTAAGATATTTTAATCAATTAAAGAGAGAAGGAAAAAAATGGTTTTTAACACCTGAAATGGCAATATATCATAAGTTTTATAAAGTCATAATATAAAATACAAATTTTTCAATTTTGAATTAAATAAAAAATTGAAAAAAGAATTAAAAGATAATATGTATATAAATTATAATAATGGAGGTTACAACAAAACAAACACAACATAAATTTAAAAAAAGGGAAGTTAAAATTACAACTATATATTCTAGATGTTTAATTACTAGAAATATCATTTTACCAATTACTTCTATTGGTAAATCTATAAAGGAAATAATTGAAGAAAATGTAAAAACTAATTTTGAAGGAAAATGTCTTGTAGAAGGATTTATAAAACCAAACTCAGTAAAAATTATTACTTATTCTAGCGGAATAATTTATAGAGGCAATTTTATATCATTTGAAGTTGTTTTTGAATGTGAAATATGTTTTCCTGTTGAAGGAATGTTAATAACATGTGTAGCTAAAAATATTACAAAGGCAGGTATTAGAGCGGAGAGTGTAAATGAAGTACCATCTCCAATAGTAGTGTTTATAGCTAAGGACCATCATTATAATATGTCTTATTTTAATGAAGTAAAAGAAGGAGATAAAATTAATGTTAGAGTCATTGGTCAAAGATTCGAATTAAATGATAAATATGTTTCTGTGATTGGTGAACTTGTTAAACCTAAGGTTGAAAAAGAATTTCATACAGAAGGGAAAAAACAATGGGTTGATAAACCGAAAGATGCTAAACCTCGTCTTATTATTGAAGATGAAGAATAAAATATATTTTATTTACCTGTAAACTCCTATTATAAATCTTTTCGCTTTTATATTTTAATTGTAGTTTTTTTTGTTTTCGAATGTCCATATTTATACTTTTTTCTTGATTTGTTTGCTAAAATAAATGCTTTTTTTTTATGATTACAACCTTTTTTTATTATATCATAATCAACTGCTGCTGATTTTCCAGAGGTTATTGAACTTGCTAATCTTGCCAATCCCCACGATTGCGGAGTTTGGTTAGGTCTTGAACCAGACGAATAGTACGCTCCTTCACCTTTTTTTACAATCTGATTTAACGCTGATAATTTACAACCGGTTTTTAGTGCCAATTCTTTATTTGGTGTAATATTTTTTATATTATATATTTTACGAGCATTTGATATATGGTTGGATTTTTTATATTTATAAGAAGATATATTTTTACGCGTATAATATTTTCTCTCTTTATATAATTTTTTAGATTTTAAAAGCATTTTTAATTGTTGTTTTTTATCATTTTTTGTTAACCTTTTTGGTAAATATCTTATAGGAAATTTTATATTACTCATTTATTATAGAGTAATATAAAAATTGTATTATACTATTGAAAATTTTATAAACTTGTAAATATAACCTTTTATTCAAATTCTTTTACACCTTTACACATTTAAAATTCTGAATTAGTATATTATAAACTAACTTAAATAAATAATATAATTTTATACATAATGGGTAATTTAACAGCAAATAATTCTGAAAAATATTATAATTCTTATTATACATCATTAAATGATAATGAAATAAAACATATAATATCCAACTATAAAGTCATTGATGTAGATTGGTTAGATACTATTTTAATAAATAATAAA
>Ga0209358_10000951_pt1 | contig 24198 bp, 20 predicted proteins | sample LauGreFa1BDMLBSN_2_FD_187574 | JGI IMG/M metagenome (GOLD analysis project Ga0209358, IMG submission 187574) | Freshwater lake microbial communities from Lake Michigan, USA - Fa13.BD.MLB.SN (SPAdes) (version 2) | ecosystem: Environmental > Aquatic > Freshwater > Lake | place: Lake Michigan, USA...
TGGATTAATCTAAAAAAGCTTAAAGCTTTAAAGCATCGCCGCCCTAGCTCAGTCGGTAGAGCGTCGCTCTCGTAAAGCGAAGGTCATGAGTTCGATTCTCATGGGCGGCTCGTATACTAAGAAATTTGTGATTTGAAAACTCTGATTCTTAGCCTAATCAAAATTATCACTCATATCCTTTCTTGTTTTGCAACAACTAAATTCCTATCTTGATTGTAGAAGCTTTAGCGGTAAATTGACTTCTATCAGTTTTACCAAATCTTGTCGCGCTTTGCCTCCTACCAAATAGGCGGTTCCCCTTCGTGCACCAGTTTCCATCAGAGCGCCGTCTGCTGGGATAAGGATTGAAAAGTCTTTAAGATCATTAAAGATCTCAGTATTTACTGTTTTCCCATTATAGGAATCATAACCATACCCAAACCCTTCTGGCCCAGGAATTTCAAAGTCATCAATGATCGCAACCCAGTTACCTCTCCAGTCCAAGAGTGCCATCACTTCTTTTGTGGTTGGGATGTCCCCCTCCCAGTGAGCATCTAAATATGCAATTACTCTATCTGTTTCAGGATCTAGCCCGGCAAGTATGTTGGCTATCTCTAATTTTGAATCCCCGTTAATTAGCGTTAGATTGCCATCAGTCACCTGCCGCTCGAGTCGTGCAAGTGATACTTTAAAAAATGCCGAGTTTGATTCAATGGAGTATGTCTTACGAAGAGTTGGAATTCCTCGGAATAGATAAGTACTCGTTCCGTAGTAAGTGCCAGTTTCAATTCCAATCGTCGGTTTAAATAAGAATGAAATTACAGAAAAACAAAATAGACGGCGAGCTTGTCCATTAAATGGGAGAATAAACCAGTGGCCAAAAATTGAAATTGGTTCTACGTGTTTTAACCAAAACTCCGACCAAAAACTCCCGAATTTTATATCAGGATTTAACCTATATACAACTCTTTTAAATAACGCTTTTACTTTATTATACATAAGTTGGTCATAATAGCACGGTGGAGTATAATTATTAATATTTTAGCGGTTATTTCTTATTATAAAACGAAGGTCACAAAAATTAACCAACTTTGACCATCAATTAGAATTAAAATTAATTCCAGCAATTCGGCCAACAGAGCACAAGCCTGTGATAACATGTGACAAGTCCTAAAAGTGAAAGTGGATAAATAATATATTATAAAGCGAGTTCATGATGCATAGGTTCCGATAACGTTTAAAGTGAAGTGCAAAAACTCATAATCGTAGATGTAGGCACCCTTAGGTAATTACCAGTATTTAAGTTCTGGTTCCAGACATTCAAACTATATAGACAAATATTAAAGGAGTGTTTTTAGGCCACGGAGCGTTCAAGATGAATTCTTAGAACCAAAAAAAGAACTAATTTCCAAGAATCGACTTGATTTTTACAAAAAGTGCCTTAAACCGAAGCTCTATATAACTTTTTATCGTTACCTCCTGCATAGTCGGAGGTATCACAAAAGAAGGAAAGGGTCCAGAATGTTTTAGCAGTGGCTTAGGGGTAACTATTACAATTTTGCCTGTATCAGTCCCAAGAATAACGGAGCCAGACAGCCAGTCCATGTCTCGAATTCTTTCACCTAGAAAAATTCTTTCGTCGCTTAAGACAAAACCTCGGTCATCAATAATCAATTTATGTATGGACTCATCTTTTAATGTCGCAAGGAGTAAATCTCCGCCCTCCCATTGATTTGAGATATCTGGAAAAGCATCTGGGATAGACAAAATTTGCGATGGAGCTATTGAAGGAGTCCAAAAGAAAACAGGAGCGGCGTACCCCTCGTGGGTGCCGAATTTCACAGGCAAAACTGTAGACAAATCCTTTTCCAAATCCATGTAGTAAGTACCAAAGGAGACATTCGGCCAACCAAAGTCCGTAGAGAAATCTTTTAGAATTAAGCGGTTTAGTTCATCTCCACCACGTGGGCCATGATCTGAAATCCAAAATATTTCAGAGCTGTCATCTCTTGATTCAAAAATGAGCCCTTGAGGAGAACGTAAACCTTTAGCTACTACCTCAAATTCGGAAGAATCACGGTTTAGAAATGGAATTTTTAATAAACTTCCAAATATAGGATATCTCAATAGAGAAAGCTCGAATGACGAAGGTAGGTCAAGCAAGCCATCACTTGGGTATATGTTGGTATATGGCATTACTTGTTCTAAACCAACTGACATAAAAATTGCCTTGTTATTACTTGTCAGTCTAAGAGATAAGTTACCGCCGGGTTCTACTTCATCTTTCCATTTAATGCATCCTGGGTTCTTCCAGAACTCTCGCTCATTATACAACCTCTCTCTTTCTGCATCGATATCGATGGTAATGATCCTTATCTCATCGCACTTTTTATCCTCTAAATGTTTAAGAACACTTGATACATAGAGACGCTCATTAATGACAAGTAAATCAAAAATGAAATAACTACTTGCATCAACAGAGTCCAGAAGTTTTGACTCATTATGATGGGCGTTAAGTTTATGCCGAGAGGTAAGTTTCAATTCTTTATTTTTCCAGAGAAATACTTTGATTTGATTCGAGTTTCGAGAAGAGGCGAAAATTAAGGAAGAATTCAAATTTTTGTTTCGGGGGGTGGGGTTGGTAGAGGCTACCAAAACCTTTTCATGTTTAGCGAAGATTCCTTGTGAAAAAATATTTAATTGAAGATTACTGGTTTCGATTCTACTTAACATAGTCTTCGAAAAAGACTCTTGATCTCGAAACTTTGATAAGGTCACATAAAAATCAAGAAGAATTGTAAATACTATGATGAATATCATTGTGAACGCGGTAGATCTGTGTTTTCGGAAATTATTCATATCCTGACTCCTTTCATCGCAGATTAGTCCAGACTATCGCAACTTGCTCAACTATGTAATATAGGATTTCGTTATACAAGATAGTCACTCAAATTATAGGAAGCCGTTTTATCAATTTTCATACTAGTCTAGATACTCAATTGCTAGACTGGTAATTGTTGATCCGATGTATCGAAATTTACCAAAAGGCAAAACGTATTTATGTATCAAACTGCGCTCTGCATTGTCATAAGCCTCGTCAAAGTATAGAATATCTTCAGCCCGTAAGGAATCTTTTATCGTTTGCCAGACAAAGAGGCTTGGTTCAAATAAATCCAAATCAAAAATACAGATACTCATTCTTGTGCTATTAAGTAAGAATCGATTGGTCAAAGTCTCTTGAATTAGTCCTTTATGCCAGATAACTCTGGAGTCTGGAATGTATGGAGGTACACCTCCGTTATCAAAATAATTTTCTGGTAATTCTCGCCAAGGTTCCGGTAAACCTGTGAACGTGTCAAAACCGTTACAACAGTGGATCTGCTTAGCAAACCTTAGTAGTGAGTATGCTGCTAAATAGCCATGTGCAACACCATATTTATAGACACAGGCTTCCTTCGAAGCGATAGACTTAAAAACTAAATTGATTAAGCCCTCCCTCCGCCATTTCAGCTTTTCGAATGGGAATAAACCGTCTATTCAGGATCTGTAGCTAATAATGTTACTTAAATTCTTCCAAAAACTAGATTTGCTTTCCCCGAAACGGGAAAGCCCAGAGAATCCTTGGATAAGAGCTGTAAGAGAAAGTGATTCTTTTTGCCTTCACTGCCACTTTTAAAATGCATGGTTTAATCTCATTACTTAAATCAATTCTACTAGGCAATATTCCATCCAAGACACATAAAATCCTAACACTATTCCTGGAAGTCAATCAATACAACCATGAGTAGTCTACAGAGTAAGATTCAGTATTTTTTGGGTTCTTCTCACAAAAAAAGAAGGATTAGGGTGCTATCAGTACAGATCTTGAAATGTGGATCAAATCAGAATGTTAGATGCGAGCACTTCCCCTTTTATTCTTTAAAGCTCTGAGTATATTAAGTGATGTATATTAGTTAAATGCTAACAGGTTTTTCTAACTAAAAGAGGACATCACCTAAATGAAAGATGTTATCTTTGGGGGAACTGGTTGGGCTGGAAGTTCAGCAATAAGGCTTTTGTTGGAGAAGTTCGATGGAAATTTAAACACCATGGAAGTTTATGGGAGTAGAGCTCGAAAGCAAGTCTTGGAAAGTGGACATGTATTAAACATCAAGCACCTGGGGTCTCTAGAAGATAAAGCCAAAGTCAGGTACTTCCTTCCCTTTTCCTTTTTAACAGTTGATAAATTTGCTGCGTGCGGCGAAGAACAATTCCGATTAGTAAATAGTAAACTAATTCAGCACTCAATAGATTTTATCGCTAGAAATGAACCCAAATACTGCATTGTACTTTCAAGCGGAATTGTACATTCTGATTTATCAATCACCAGTCGTTCCTTAAGTTATCAAGTTTATAAAGAACTGAAGATTCAAGAGGAAGAGGCTCTAAAGTCACAGTGTAAAAAAAGTGGAACAAGATTGATACTCTGTCGCTTATTTTCAGCAAGCGGTAGAGAAATTCAAAGCGTTAAGCGTTATGCAATAAGTGATTTGGCTTATCAAGGATTGGTCCATAGAGAAATCACGGTAACGAATCCTAGAAAAGTCATGAGGAAGTACGTCGATATGGGACAATTACTTGAGATTTGTTTACTGGCAGTGCAGGAAAATGACGAATTACTTGAATTTGACAGCACAGGAGAATTAGTTGAGTTGCACGACCTAGCCACTCTGGTTGCTCAGGAGCTGAATCTACCTAAAACCGAATTTTTCGCTTTAGAAGGTGACACTGATAAGTACTTCTCTGAATCAAGGGACTCAGAAACTCTGGGACTAAAATTTGGAATTTCACTGTTTCCCATTGAAGAGCAGGTAAAAGAAACAATTTTAGGCGTCAGAAGATTAATTGAAAGTGGGGGATTGGATTGAAAGCTCAAATCGGAGCAATATTTGATCTAGATGGAACACTAATTGATTCTTTTGATCAGATTACTGACTGCTGTCTAAGGGTTCGTAATGCAATGAAAATGAAGAGTTTGTCAAAGAGAGAGTTAAGTAGCCTCATTGGCCTACCCGTCGAGCACCTTTTCTCTGACAACCCAGCACACGTTATTCAGACTGCCGTAATATTGTTTCGCATCGAATTAAGCAATGAAATAGAGAAAGAAAACCATGTTTTTGAGGGAGCATATGAACTACTAAATGCACTCAAACAGCAAGGAGTTGGAATAGCTGTAGCAACTTCTAAGCCTCATCCCCTAGCGCTTAAAGTAATAGATAATTCCTCGCTAAAGGAATTTGTAGATTGTGTCCAGGGTATAGATGGGTTTGCGCCTAAACCAGACCCTGAGGTAGTCATACGCTGCCAGAATAAACTGTCAGCAGACAAATTTGTGATGCTGGGAGATCGACCAGAGGACATACAAGCCGGACTTAGATCAGGTTGCTATTCAGTGGGAATAGCACAAGGAGTGTTTGGGGAGAGTCAGCTCAAGAAAGCAGGAGCTCAGGAAACATATGAATCATTAGTAGGGTTATTGGATAACCTAGAAAGCTTCTTGAGTAGGCTACAGTCTTATGGCGATTAAATACTCAGATTTGTTGTGTGAATGGCTAAGCGATATTGGGTATGCAAAATGTTTTTATGTTGCGGGGGGTAACATAATGCACTTACTTGAGGCAGCGAGTAAATTTTTTGAATGTATTCCGTTTGTCCATGAAGTTGCGGCAGGCATTGCTGCTGAATATCATAATGAGGCGATTGAAAATAAAAATGAGCGTGCTTTTGTCTTAGTTACTGCTGGGCCTGGTCTCACGAACTTAGTCACAGCGATAACCGGAAGCTTCTTGGAGAGCCGAGAGCTACTTGTCATTGGTGGACAAGTCAAAAGCTTTGACCTAAAAAAGATCGGAATGAGACAGAGAGGCATTCAAGAAATAGATGGCGTATCTTTAGTTAGTTCTATTACCAAATCAGCAATTCGAATTGATAGCCCTATGCCCAAGAGTGTGATTATTGGCGCAATAGAAAGTGGATTTCAATCCCGAAAAGGCCCAGTTTTCCTTGAAGTTTGCTTAGATGTTCAAGCAGCGCCAATGCCCCGAGATTTAGAATCTACATCTCACTATAGAAACCAAAAACCCAAAGGTAATTCTAGAGAATTCGAATCGAACTTATTTGCGATATCAAGACTCCTCTCTATGTCGAGTCGTCCCCTTTTACTTTTAGGTGGTGAGCTATCAAGATCTATGGCTAGGAAACTTTTTGATCAGTTGAAGGAATGCAAAGTACCATTGACAACCACATGGAATGCCGCTGACCGAGTTCCATACGATTTAAATAATTTTTTTGGCAGGCCTGATACCTGGGGGATGCGTTACTCAAATCTAATAATTCAACAGTCTGATCTTGTAATTGCTGTGGGTGCTCGGTTATCGTTGCAACAAACTGGTTTTAATTTTACAAAATTTGTGCCAAAAGGGCAGATAGTACATATTTATTCTGATAGCACTGAATTTGACAAAGGCCTGACCAATGTGACAATGCAACTGTTAGGCAATGCAGATGAGTATTTAGAGAGCTTACTTGAGGTTATCGTGCAGCAGAGTTCTAGTTGGATAGATTGGTTAACTTTCTGCAAAAAAATTAAAACAGAGTTACCGCTCTCTGAAGATAGCAACAAAGCCCCCGATGGATATTGGAATCCATATGATTTTTACTCGCAGCTTTCAGATCTCTTAAACGATGGAGATTCTTTAATTCCTTCCAGTAGTGGAGGCTCAGAAACAGTTGCTATGCAGTCTTTTAAACAAAAAAATGGAGTTAGAATTGTTACAAGTTCTTCTTTGGCCTCTATGGGTTATGGGCTAGCTGGAGCGATAGGTGTGTCGTTGCTAACGAAAAAAAAGGTTTGTCTCGTTGAAGGGGACGGAGGGTTCGCACAGAATCTTCAAGAAATAGGAACAGCAGAGCGGCAGAATTTGAACCTAAAGATTTTCATATTCTGTAATGAAGGCTACGCTTCGATACGGATGACCCAGCGTAACTATTTTGGTGGGAATTACCTTGGCTGTGACAGAGATACGGGCCTAGGGCTTCCCGAGTGGGGTAGGTTGTTTGACGCGTACGGAATCAGATGGATGACTCTTGAGGTGGGCAAAAAAATTGAGCATCAAGCCGGGAGCATGTGGAGCGACGCTAGAATAGCGGCATTCTTGGTTCCTATTCACCCAGACCAGACCTATTTCCCTAAAATCACTAGCAAATTACTAGATAATGGCACCATGGAGTCCAATCCATTACACGAAATGACACCCGACTTAGAAGCTGTGCAAAAATCTACATTAATTAAATACCTTTAATCGGTTATGGAAAGGAGCCCTAGAAGTGAATAAGACTGAGAGAAAGATGGTCGAAATTCTGCAAAAGGGGAAGGACCAATTTGGGGTTGTTAGTGTGAAGGCAGAGTTTGAGGCAGAAGGCACCAGAATGGATGAACTTCTTCGACTAGTTGATATAGCGCGCGCAGCTGGACTCCCATTAACCGTAAAAATTGGTGGATGTGAAGCAGTGAGAGACTTGCTGGAATCTAAACAAATAGGAGTAAAGTACATAGTTGCGCCAATGGTCGAAACTCCATACGCACTTTCTAAGTATATTGCCGCAAAAAATCTAGTTTATTTAGAGGAAGATCGTCTAGAAACTAGTTTCCTGTTTAACTTGGAGACGATTACCGGCTTTAGTCATGTAAGTCAACTATCGAAATTGGCCGTTGAAGAAGGTGGCGTGCAGGGTATAGTTTTTGGACGAGTAGACTTCTCTGGTTCGATGGGTCTAGGTCGGACCGGTATTGAAAGCCAAGAAGTTACTGAGAAAATTCTTACAACTGCGCAAATTTGTGCCGAAAGTGGGTTAGATTTAGTCGTTGGTGGAGCCGTTTCTATAGATGCGCTTCCGAATCTTAAGAGAGTACATCAAATCAAATTGACTAGATTTGAAACAAGAAAAGTAGTTTTCTCAGGGTCTGCTTTAGATTTAAAGTCTATCGAGTCTGGACTATTGAATGCAGTTCACTTCGAGCTGCTTTGGCTCACAAACAAGCGAGACTATTACAATCGAATATCTCAGGAAGATAATAAACGAATTGAAATGCTTGACAGCCGCTGGAAAGTGCTAAATAAGGAAATACTCTAAGTGTCACTTCAGAAAAAGTTGATTTCTATAGTTATACCTGCCTACAACGAAGAAGATTGCGTTGAAGAGCTTTCTCGGCGATTAGCGACATTATTTAAGGTTGAGGAAAAGTTTTATAATTTCGAGGTCATTATTGTAGAGAATGGTTCAATTGACCGAACATGGCAGAAACTTAGAGACATTCACTCGAGGGATTCAAGATTCAAAGTCGTTAAACTCTCAAGAAACTTTCGGATGGATGGCGGTATTACCGCAGGAATTGATTTTGTTAAAGGAGATGCATGTGTCTTAATGACTGCCGATCTCCAAGACCCTCCAGAATTTATCAGTACTTTTCTACGTGAGTGGGAAAAGGGATGGGAGAACGTATTCGGGGTTGTGACTAAACGTGGAGGAACAGGTCCAATTCGTAGGCTGAATTCACGTCTCTTTTATTGGTTTGCTGGCTACATGTCCGATGGACGACTACCGAAGAATGCTTCAGATTTCCGACTTGTTGACCGCAAGGTTTACCAAGCAATCAAAAATATGCAAGAAAGAAATCGATTTGTTCGAGGACTTTTTGCGTGGTCGGGTTTTAGATCTATCGGGATTCCGATTGAACGCCCATCAAGATTTGGAGGGGTATCAAATGCGCATACGTTCAAAGTTCTAGATCTAGCATTTAAAGGAATTTTTGCTCATTCTCTGAAACCTCTACGACTGATTACCTTTACAGGCTTAGTTTTGTCCTTCCTGTCATTTTCTCTCCTTGTACCTCTATCGATCATTTGGTTCACGAAAGGCGTTCCTTTTGCTGGTTTTGGAAGCATTGTTGGTCTATTTTTATTGATGAATTCAATTTTACTTTTTATGCTTGGAATTATTGGAGAATACGTTGGCCTGATCTACGAAGAAGCCAAACAACGTCCTAATTTTCTCGTTTCGGAGCTTCTAGGGCTGGATGATTTAAAATAAATTCAGGTATCTTTTAACCACGGCGGTCTTTCAGCAATTGCCAATTCCTGTAACTCTAGTTTCTCTCGAAGCGTGTCCATCGGTTTCCAAAAACCATAATGCTGGAATGCCGACAATTGATCAGCAATTGCGAGCTTAGGCAGGGGTCCTGTTTCAAACAAGTCAGCATCATTCTCAATATATTCCCGAACTTTATTCTCGATAACAAAGAAACCACCATTTATCCAGCCAGCATCAGCCTGATTTTTTTCACCAAAGTTCCTTACGCGCCCACTATCTATTTCTAAGGAGCCAAATCTTGCCGGTGGTTTAACCGCAGTTACGGTTGCCAGTCGGGCACTTTTCATATGGAACTCTAAAAGTAACTTTAAATTGATATTTCCAACTCCGTCACCATATGTAACAAAATATCGCTCTTCGGGGAAGTGCTCCATGCATCTTTTGATTCTCCCACCAGTCATGGTGTCTAAGCCTGTATTAATCACTGAAACCTTCCAGGTAGCTTGTAAATCCTTAACCCAATCTTCAATTATTTCAGCCTTATATCCAGCAGCAACAACAAAGTCATCAAAACCTTGCTGTGCATAGATGTTCATAACGTGCCATAAAATTGGTTTATCGCCAATTAGTACCATGGGCTTAGGTTTATTTCCTGTCTCTTCAGAGATTCGAGTTCCAAGGCCTCCAGCGAGAATAATCGTTTTCATAAATACACTTTACACAATATGTATTAAGTTAAACTTCAAAGCACAGTAAATATGTTTAGAAAGTAGTAATTCAAATCGCAGGGTATTTTCGCCAGCCCGGCAAGGGCTGATGCCAGAAATCACTTGGAATCCAAACATCAGCCATTTCCGCTAATATAGCAGCAAGATAACCAAAACTTGAACGCGAGAGAATTAAGACCTTGGCTGTCGACATATTTGCCATTGTCTCAAGAGGGTTCCCTCCTCTAATCACTTTTGTTTTTAGGGACAGCTGCTCGGTGATCCAGTCAAGGGAATTAGCAGCTATTGTCATTTTATTGCCATCAAAAGAGGGTAGATCTACCCAAGATTCAATTTGATTTGAAGGTGGTCGAAATTCCATTTGGGAAATTGGAGCATCAGTAAATACTGTCAGAGTACGACCAGGATAGAAGTTTATACATTTAGATAATACCCGCAAATAAAACTGCTGTGCTATCTCGCGTGGGAGCTTCTGTCCAGGCTGTATCGCCATATTCCCTACACCCTGCCGGTGGTGGAGGACAATTTGATCGCTTAAATTAAGGGTTGAAAAACTATTCAACCTTTTTCGTACCAGAAAATTACTTTTGCAATTGTAGATCTCAGGCTTGGAATCGACAAAATAATAAGGCAGTGTCAAGTTTATGCGCACACTTTTTCGGTTTGAATAGACATATAAAAAGACTTTCATTAGTTTAGAAAAATTGAAATTGAGAAAGTGAAAGCTTTTTTCGTGCCTAGGTAGTGATTCATAAGAACCAATAACATTGTTTACATTCTTCAGGAATACTAAGTAATCATTCGAATTATCAATCTCATCTAAGGGATGAATTGCTATCTCAGTTATAGGGTCATGTTTGACTTCAACAGACCAATATTCACCCAAGGCATTTATAGCAAGGACCCGTTGTAACTGAGCGCCTAGTCCGTCAAGTTTAACTCCTGGCGCATAACTAAAAGTGACTTTGGTGGAAATACTCCTCGGAGAAAGAAGAATTTTACCTAAATTGAGCATAGATCTACGATAAAGGTGGCTCAACCGATAGTAAGTGGGTCTAATATGCTTTTTAAAGTCCATAATCTAAGGATAACGGGACTCTAAGCATCTTTGGCAAACGTATTTATGCAACAATGGAGCCAATGGATCTAGTCTTTGTTCACCTTAACACACCTTTACCCAAGTATCTTGAATATAACTTACATAACTGCATAAGAATGTTCCCAGAAAAGCAAGTTGTCCTCCTGCATAACCACCTTGTTAACCCTCCTAAAATCGAAGGTTTAAGAGCAGTAATTATTGAGGCGGAATCACGTTGGAATGAACTTGATCAGCTCTATAGCCATCCCAAGGATTTTCGAGGTAATTTCTGGCTAACCTCGAGCGCGCGTTTATTTGCACTTGAAGACTACATAAATTCCACTAATGAAGAAATTATTCATTTAGAATCCGATGTAATTGTTTCACAAGATTTTCCTTTTGAGAGCTTTCATAAATTAGAGAAAGGACTCGCATTCCCATTGATTTCTGATCAAAGGGGAGTTGCGAGTGTTGTATACATCCGAGATAAAAAAGCTGCACAAATACTAACTTCCACACTCATCAGCGAGGCACGAAAAGATCCACAAACTACAGAAATGCTAAGTCTTAAGAAGGTTTATCAAAATAACACAGAATACATTCAGATTCTACCCATAGGCCCAAGGCACTTGGATGCATATCGAAACATTACACAGAAATTTGCTACAGAATTAGTACAGGCTCACAGCATTTTCAATGGTGTATTTGATGGAAGCGAAATAGGACAATTCTTTGCGGGAACAGATCCCCGAAATCGGCGAGGAAAGATTCTTTTGAGGTATGACTTGGTTGAAGGTTTTGCAAATATCAAAAACTGGACTCTAAATTACGATTCAATACGGTCTTTTGCTAATATTGGATTGAATGGAAAAGAAGAGGTTGCGAAAGTGTTCGCACTCCATATGCCCGTCAAAGACCCTAAAATATTCGATCGCAAAACTCAAGCAAAAGTACTAATGCAAATTTGTGTAAACGGAACCAATCCAGAAGGAGTAAGGATTTCCATCAAAATACTTTTTCTGGCAATTTTAGGTATGGTTCGAAGACGACTTGGTTTCGAGAAATTAAAACACTCGTGAAAATCGCTCAAATAACGACCACAGTTAATGGTGGAGCTGGATTAGCAGCCGTTAGGCTGTCCGAGGCTTTGAATTCTATCGGGGCTAGTGCGTCCGTTATTTCGCAGAGAAACGAAGGTGGTAAAACATCTTTAGGTTCCAAGCTAACAACAGCTTTTCAAAGTCACGTTGTTCAAGCTGGCGAAAAATTGATATCAACATTCTCAAGGACTGAGCTGAACCTAAAAAAACTTGACGGATTTGATGTATTGCACTTTCATGCTACTTACAACTTAATTAATACCAAGAACTTGATTAGGTTGGCAGAATCACGCAAGATTTTTATAACCATGCATGATCAACGACTAGTGACGGGTGGATGTCATTATTCGGGGGATTGCCTTCAGTTTGAAAATATATGCAAAGGTTGTCCGCAGACCAACAAATCCTTTCGGGGATTAGTTTCAACTGAAAAGCTAATGATCAACAAACTAATTGGCAGCAAAAATGTTTTTCTAATATCACCCTCTAGCTGGCTAGCAGAGTTAGTACAAAGATCAACTAGAACTGGTAATCAAATCAGCATTATTCATAACCCTATCCCCCAAAGTAATTCACAAGACATTAACACCTTTGAGTTTACTCGTAGATTAAGTCAAGAAAAGTTTGTAATTGGATTTGTAGCGGCAAACATAAATAACCCAGCAAAAGGTGTGGATGATCTAGTTTCTGCGCTCCAGCAACTACCGCTTACGCTGCAAGAAAAAGTCCATCTTCTCATCGTTGGTAGAGGTAGATTAAATCTAAAGAATAATTGTTTTGATTACACGCACATAGATAATTATATTCCAGGCAGTGAATTCAACCCTTACAATAAAATGAATCTTCTTGTTGTCCCCTCTCGCGAGGATAACTCTCCAAACGTCATTGGGGAGGCGCTTATGAACAATGTTAGAGTTTTAGGCAGCAAAATTGGAGGAATTCCTGAATTACTCGAAGTTTTTGGGTGTCCAGTAGTTGATACAGTAGATATAAGAGCGTTTGCAAACAGTATTCAATTGGAAATTTTAGCGGTGAATCAGGCAGATTATGTCAAAAGAGCTAAAGCGGTGTTTGGATACCCTGTAATTGGTTTGAAGACTCTTGAGCTTTACGAATCTCTTCTCTGAATACGAAAAGCAATTGAGTTCTTCAAAGCAAATAAGAGAGAAATCCTGATAAACCTAAATAACGTAAAAAGATTGTTTATCAACAAACAATGCTTGAAAAATCTTATTAAGTCTGCAATAGCATTAAACCAATTCAATAAACTCAGATAACGCATATGTGACATAGTTTTGTTAGCCAATAAACTAGAGAAAATATCTAATGAAAAATTACCTCGTTTGTGTACATATTCATAACAAAGTATTGATGCTCGTGCAAACCATTGCGCTTGATTTTGGAATTTTCTCCAGGTTTCTTGGTTATGGATTCCTTGGAAGTATTTATAAACGGGAGGGTAATTGTTCATAAACACGATTTTTCCTTTGACGGAAGCCACAAGTATCATGAAAAAGGCATCATCTAGTATGAAATACCCTCTGGATAATTGGCTTGCTGTTGGTAAGAATTTTATTCCATTCTTTTCTAGGAAAGATCGAGAATACAAATATCTCCAATATCCCATATCTTCCGCGATCGCATAAGAATTATCAGAAATCTCACCTTTAATGATGGTCGGCTTTTGGTTAAAAGTTTGATCTTCTTGTGTCGAATCTAAAATTGTGTAACCACCTCGACACAGGTCTGCAGACTCATCGACTGCAATTTTTGCCATAGTTTCAAGGACAGCAACATCAATCTGATCATCTATATCCAAGAAAAAAACAAAATCTCTAGATGCTTTTTCAAGTGCGATATTGCGTGTTTCCGCAGAACCTTTATTTTCAGTGTTTAGAACAACTTCAATATTTGGAAAGGTAGTCATAAGGCCCAAAATATGCTCTCTAGAACCATCAACAGAGTAATCATCAACAATTATTATCTCGGGAGAAAGATGGTAGTAGTTGAGTAACTGACTTTCAAAGTGGTTTAAGTGGATAATTTTGTTATAACACGTAATGACAATAGATACGTCACGAAGTGAATCCACGTGCAAGCCTCTCATAAAGTGATGAGCTAAATTTTCGTTTTGTTTTCGCGAACAAAATATCGCGAATCAAGGTAAATTTAGTAGAGAATAAGTGTCTAAATCTAATTTTGTAAAAATTATGCCTTATCCAAGGATCTAAAAATCCAGTCAAACTCGGCGAAGCAGATGAAATTAAATCAGGATTGTGGGCTTCCAACCTCGTCCACGGAGAGTCACCTTCTACATGGGTAGAAACTTTGTCGTTTCCTAAATTTAGAACTAAATTAACGGGAGGAAGAATTGCAAACTTATTTAATAACTTCATATTTTTTACAAGAATAGTATCCCAGACATCGGTGAAGCCTTGATGAGCTCGCCTTGCTCCAGCGCTCCAGAAAGCTTGTTCTGGAGTTAAAGCGAAAAAGTCTTTCATTCTTAAGAATCGCGAAGGTTTAAAATATAGTGGTCTAATTTCACTCCACTTTTCACTAGTTACTGCCCAGCCCCAAGTAAGGGCGTACTGTGAGTGAAACGCTTTGCCTTCTGTTAACTCTGCAGGAGCAAATTGCGTTCCACAAACTATCCATAAATCCTTGTGTAAAGACAAGAGTGGCAGTTGGGTTATGCAAAAGCGAAAAAATGTGGGTGTAGGTATACAGTCATCTTCGATAACAATTAGTTCGTTGGCAGTTTTTAATGCCCAATCGCAACCTAAAAGTACGGTTACTGCGCAACCTTGATTGCTTTTTGCAATTCTCTTTGAGACCTGAACTTCAGACTTTGCCTCGAAATTCTCAATGGCATCTAGCACAGCTTTGTGGTCAATCCATGCTTCTTTGAAACCCTCCTTTGGCACATCTATGCTTATATAAATACTTCTAATATTGGCCTTTTCGCAGAGATCTAGGATCTGGGCTAAATTACTTGCGCGGCGGTAAGCGATTATGAGAACCGAGGGACTCTCAGGAGAAACCTCTGATTCGGTCTTTAACATGTATGAATCCTAGAATAGTGTGATGAAGTTTTCACCTGAAACGACTCTTTCAGTCGCTGTGCCGGTTCATAATATGGCTGGACGTCTCCAAAATCTAGAGTTTGGCATGCGAGAGTCCTTCGATTCTGAACTACCAATCGAATTCACCTTAGTTCATGATGGCGTAGATGTGGCAACTGAAAGAGAACTAAAGTCTCTGGCAAAAAAGTTTAAAGCAACTTATATTCAAGTGAACTTACGATCACCGGGGCTATCAAGAAATGTTGCATTGGAGACCATAAAGTCTCCATGGGTAACTTTCTGGGATTGTGATGATTTGGGGCACCCACAAGAAGTCTATCAAGCAATCTCAAATGTAATCCCTAGTGCTCAGGCAATTATTGGAGCTTTTAAGCAGATAGATACAAATATAGGAATTGAGAGCAGAGCCTATAAAAATCCACATAATTTGAACGCTTTGATGATTAACCCTGGAATTTGGCGATGGGTTTTTAAGCGTGAATTTATAGGTAGAGTCAGATTTCCTGAAACTTCAATGGGGGAAGATCAAGTGTTTCTTGCCAGTTTGCACTTGAAGATGAGCGATATACAATTCTCAGACAATTGTTTTTATAGTTATTTTACCAATGTAGAAGGGCAGCTAACTTCAGACAAATCGAGAATCAGTGAGCTTCGTGAATCTATAATTGAAGTCGAAAACATCTCTCAAAGGTCCTCTTCTACCTCTAGTTACGTATTTGTTCTGCGAGCAAAGATGATACTTACGGCATACAGAAGGAAGGTTTATTCGTTTCAAGAGTTCTGGCCTAAGTTTTTTCTTGGCCCAAAAGGACCACTAAACAATAGATTTAAGAGTTTGCAAGGGTCAATTTTGGTCCTGTACTACGTGGTAAAGAGAGCGTTAAATTAGCAGTGAGAAAAAAACATTATCTTTATTTGACCGGCGGACTTGGAAATCAACTTTTTCAATTGGCTGCAGCCCTTGACCTGGCTATCTCTAGCGAAGACTCGTTAATAATTGACACCGTAATTGGGAAACCGAGAGTTACGGATAATTTAGCAGATATATTTCATCTTAAGATAACCGATGAAATTAGCTCTTTTTCCCGAAAAGCAAATATTTTTTCATCGAAAGCTGCTGGATTCCTGCTTCGCCTAGGAATTAATCCCGTAGGACTGGAGAAAAACAAATTCGTTGGTAACTTTTTTAAGTTTGCGGGTGAGGCGGTTCTCTCGTGCAGATTTAGGAGTGTAGTTAAGGTTAATGCGGCTGATGATGTGGGTTTTTATAAACTCAAGTCTGGCCGAAGCTCGGTGATTTTAGGCTACTTTCAAAGCTATAAGTACTTAGAGAATACTCAAGTTAAAAACATGTTTAATAAGCTGGAACCACATGAGATTTCACATAAACTTTTGGCCTTGATTGAGAAGGCAATCGATCAAAAACCGATATTTGTGCATGTGAGGCTAAATGATTATTTAGAGGAGAAGAACTTTGGAATTCCAAAAGCTGACTACTATCTCAGCGCACTAAGGAGGCTTAAAGGAGAAACCAGGAACATATGGGTCTTTTCAGATGACATTGCCCTAGCAAGTTTAAGAATGCCATCAGAATTTAAGAACCAGTACCTGTTTGTTGAAGATTCAGGTCTGTCTCCCGCGCAGCTTTTACATTTACTCCGCTTTGGAGAGGATTACGTGATAGCAAATTCATCATTCAGTTGGTGGGCAGCTACGCTTGCGATAAAACAAGGGAGTAAAGTAGTAGCACCAGAACCTTGGTTCTCAGGCATGCCTGAACCTAGAGATTTAATACCTCCTAACTGGCTCAGAGAGAAGGCTTAGACGTGATTAAGGGCCTCTATGCGCGCTCTCTAAAGATTCTTCCTAGGCGAGACTTAGCAAGAGTGATAATCGTGGTCGTCATTCAAGTTAGTCTAAGTATTTTGGACCTAATAGGAGTTGCTTTAATCGGGTTACTGGGCGCACTTACTGTAAATGGAGTTCAATCTCGGAGTCCCACTGGCACAGTTGCCAACCTGCTTGAAACCTTTAAGCTCACAGAACTATCTTTTCAGCAGCAATCTGCAATTTTAGGGATAGCCGCTGCTTTAGTTCTTGTGACAAGAACCATATTCTCCATTGTCACAACAAGACGGATTCTTCACTTTTTGAGTTCAAGAGGAGCCTCAATCTCTTCAAGTTTAATCGGGAAATTGTTATCTCAACCAATTACAAATATAAATAAGAGAACTTCGCAGGAGACTCTCTATGCTTTAACAAATGGAGTAATGAATATAACACTTGGTGTGATTGGAAGCTCTGTTACTTTAATCTCTGATTTATCTCTTCTAGTCGTACTTTTCCTGGGACTACTAGTTGTAGATCCTACTGTGGCAGTAAGTACCATTACTCTCTTTTCGTTGATCGGTTTAATTCTCTATAAGGTTTTACATAAAAAAGCGCAAATGCTGGGTGAATCACAAGCGCGAGTTACCATCGAGAGCAACGAGAGAATTGTAGAGATTGTGCAGGGCTATCGTGAAGCTGCTGTCAAAAATCGTAAAGGCTTTTATGCCAAGGAAATTTCAAAACTTAGATTTAAGTTGAGTAGAGACTTAGCTGAATCATCATTTCTTCCATATATTGGCAAATATGTCATTGAGACAACAGTAATTCTAGGAGCCCTTGCCATTAGTGCAATACAATTTGCGGCATCTGATGCGGCTCAAGCAGTTGCTACACTCTCCATTTTTCTAGCGGCTGGTACGCGCATTGCACCAGCGGTTTTGCGCATGCAACAAGGAGGTATCCAGCTAAAGTCAGCGCTTGGATCTGCTGGACCGACATTGGACCTTATTGGCGAGTTAGACCAATACCCCTCTATCGATGATTCATTCGAGGCTGGACCAAAATTTATTTACCCTGGTTTTACTGCAAGCATAGAACTTAGAAATGTTTGCTATTCCTATCCAGATTCACCCCAAAGAGCTTTAGATTTTGTGAATCTTGAGATTAGTCATGGTGAATTTGTAGCTATAGTTGGATCATCAGGAGCCGGAAAATCGACTCTTGCAGACCTTATCCTCGGTTTATTGAAACCAGACCAAGGAGAAGTTTTAATCTCTGATCACCAACCACAAGATGCGATTCGAGAATGGTCAGGTGCTATTGCATACGTACCACAAGACGTTTTGATAGTTAATGGAACTATTCGTGAGAATATCGCGTTGGGTTATCCACGAGATTCAATTTCGCAAGAACATATAGAGCGCTCGATAGAAGTTTCTCAGCTAGATGACTTTGTACTTAGCCTTCCTGAGGGAATTGAATCTCGGGTAGGAGAGCGTGGCGCTAAACTAAGTGGTGGCCAGAGACAAAGACTAGGAATAGCTCGTGCACTTTACTCAAATCCAAAACTAATCATTCTAGATGAAGCTACTAGTGCGCTAGATGGAAAAACAGAAGCAGATTTGTCGGCAGCCATAAATCGCCTTAAGCGAGAAGTGACTGTGGTAATGATTGCTCACAGACTTTCAACAGTTCGAGATGCTGATAAGATTCTATATCTGGATCAAGGCAAGGCCCTAGCGCTAGGAAATTTTGAAGAAATTAGGTCAAAAGTTGTTGCCTTTGACCACCAGGCTAAACTTATGGGTTTATAAGTGAATTCAAAGAAGATAGAGTTCTAAAATGACGACTGAGGATATAGCGGGACTGCGCGAAACAATACTTTCTAACGTATCCGTCTTTGGGGATGCTTTTCTAAATCAAAATTCTTCATTTAATGCTGGTGTTGATCCGGTGCCTGTTTCTGGCAAAGTTTTGGACTCCTCAGATTTGGTTGCCCTGGTTGACTCATCCCTTGATGGATGGCTAACTGCTGGAAGATTCACAGAAGAATTCGAGCGGGAGTTAAGTAATTATGTCGGTACTCGTTCTGCTCTTTTTGTAAATAGTGGTTCAAGCGCTAATTTGGTCGCTTTGAGCGCTCTTACAAGTCCCAAGTTAGGAAAAGACGCCCTTCGGCCAGGAGATGAAGTATTAACCGTTGCAATGGGTTTTCCGACCACGATTAATCCAATTATTCAAAATGGATTAAGGCCTGTTGTAGTTGATGTTGAACTTGCTACCTATGATGCAATAAGTGAGAGGCTTGCCTCCGCAATTGGTCCAAAAACACGAGCAATAATGATGGCTCATACCCTAGGAAATCCTTTCAATCTAGATTTAGTCCAAGAGCTTTGCAAGGAGCATGACCTGTGGCTTATTGAGGATAGTTGCGATGCTCTTGGCTCAACCTATAGAGGAAAGAAGACTGGAAGTTTTGGAGATACCGCTACTTTGTCCTTCTACCCAGCCCATCACATAACAACCGGTGAAGGAGGAGCAGTATTTGTAAAATCTCCACTGGTGAAGCGCCAAGCTGAATCCTTTAGAGACTGGGGTCGAGATTGCTATTGTGCAACTGGTTGCGATAACACCTGTAAGAAGAGGTTTGAGTGGAAGCTCGGTGAGTTACCAGAAGGCTATGACCACAAGTATATTTACAGCCATATTGGTTACAATCTGAAAGCCACTGATATGCAAGCAGCGCTAGGACTTTCTCAGTTAAAGAAAATTGAACACTTTGTTAAAGCAAGGAAAGAGAACTTTACCTATCTCTATAACGGGCTAGAATTTGTAGAAGGATTAATTCTTCCAAAAGCAACTGCTAATTCAGATCCTTCTTGGTTCGGTTTTCCCATTACCTTGGAACCTAGTCACCCAGCTAATCGCGAAGCTCTTCTCCGTTTTCTAGATAGTCGAAAAATCGGCACAAGGCTAATGTTCGCCGGTAATATTCTAAAGCAGCCAGCATATACAGGGATCGACTTTAGGGTAGTAGGGGATTTATCAAACACTGATGTTGTGATGAAGAGGACTTTTTGGGTGGGTGTATATCCTGGGCTTAGCAATGAAATGTTGGATTATGTTATTGAATCAATTCGTGAATTTATGACAAAGGCAAAGTAAATGCATTTCTTTATTACCGGTCACACAGGTTTTAAGGGAACATGGCTAAGTTATTTGCTCGCGAAAGAAGGTCATGAAGTATCTGGTTATGCTCTTGATCCAATTGAGGGCTCACTCTTTGCAGATAGCTCGATAGCAAAAAGTCTTTCACACGATTTTAGGGCTGACATTCGTGATGCTGAGGCGCTTATCCGAGCACTTTCTCAGGCTCGGCCAGATGTCGTTATACATTTGGCCGCACAACCCTTGGTTCTAGAAAGTTACAAAAATCCAATTGAAACGTTCGAATCAAATGTGAACGGGACACTTAATGTATTGCAAGCGACGAGCAAAACCCCTTCAATTGAGGCTCAAGTTATTGTCACAACTGACAAGGTATACAGAAACAAGACTCAGAAGAGGGGTTACGTAGAAACTGATGAACTTGGTGGTGATGACCCATATAGCGCATCTAAGTCAATGGCAGATATTTTGACTCAGTCCTGGATTAAAAGTTTTCCTGGAATCCCTACCGCTATAGCACGAGCGGGAAATGTTATTGGTGGTGGTGATGTTAGCAAAGACCGATTAATCCCAGATTTAGTTAAAGCTTATAATGAGAAAATGCCTGCACTCTTAAGAAATCCAAATGCAGTTCGTCCTTGGCAGCACGTTCTTGATTGCCTTAACGGTTATTTGAAACTATGCGACTACCTTTTAAATGGGGGTAGCGAGATTGCTTGGAACTTCGGCCCAAGATCTGAGGAGTTTATGGAAGTTCTCAAAGTCGCTGATTTAGTGGGCAGAAGCTGGGGAATCGAGCCAGCTTGGGAACAAGACCCAATGTCCTATCCTCAAGAAGCCAATCTCTTGGCGTTAGATTCTAGTAAGGCGCGAAGTATATTGAATTGGAGGGAGAAACTTACCTTTGAAGAGGGAGTGAATCTAACGTCTCGATGGTATGAATCTGTGCAAAAAGGCCTAAGCAAAGAAGAGGCTACGAGAAGAGATATCGACAACTTTATCTCTCGGCTATCTTCCTAAAGCGCCAGCAATTGAGTTAAGAAATTAGAATTCATAGAGAAGTACTTTGTTTCCTTAAGTTTATTAGCGCAAGAAATAGAGTCAGGCTAGGTAGTAATTAGCCTGTTAACCCTAATGAATAAAACATTACTCTCCGTCCCTTCTTCAAGATCCCAGATGGGCAGGAAGCCCTCTTGGATAAGGAAAGTTTCCAAGTCGTGGTAGTTAGTTCCCCCAGAGTAAGAAGCACTATGTTTTGCTTCTACTATTAAAGAGTTACATTTTTTAAATAACTGTCCTGATCCTTTAAGAACTGGTAGTTCAGCTCCTTGCACATCAACCACCCAATGATCATAAATGAATTCGTCATCACTAGAAATTACCGAATCTAATCGCTTCATTTCCAATTCCAAATGCCCTAATATTTCAAAAAAAGGATTTTGGGTTACTTTTGGAAGGTAGATTGAAGAAGAAGCTCCACCATTTGAAGCTAAATTGAATTTCACGCTAGGAAGATTTTCGGAACCAAGAAGAGCACAAATCGCTTTTTGCTGGGGATACTTTTGGATAGTATCTTGAAGTTCTGAAAAGGTTCCAGGGTCTGCTTCTATCCAAAGCACGGGAGATCCACATTGATAATAGAACTCAGACTCTTGCCCTTTATTGGCTCCTATGTGAAGAATTCCTTTGGCTTGCTTAATAAGTTGCGCTTCTATGCGGCGACTTAACTGAAAGTCACTCTCATGCATGGCCCTATAAACATGTATTCCACATTTCTTCAAAGAACTGATAATCAGCTTCTTTATACTCGACATAAGCTGTACACTACTGCGGTCTTTTAAAGTTTTGCAATAGAGAGGAGCATCGTGGGATCGGTTGTTAAAAAACGTAGAAAGAGAATGGCAAAAAAGAAGCATAAGAAACTTCTAAAGAAGACTCGTATACAACGCAGAAATAAGAAATAGTTTTAAGTTTTAATCAAAACAAGTCTCTTTGAGATTGATGTTGCTAAATATCCAATGTTGCCCATTTTGACGAGGGCTACTTTTTTTACATTGCTAAGAATGGTTCCATTAATTAACTTAGGTGAGGTACCGTAAGAATTAATTGAACATAAGCGTCCTTGGCAACCAAAAATTAAACCGTTATCATGGATTAATAGAGGGGCACTAGGAGTTCCATACTTCTCAGGAACAACTCGACTGGGGTATTCATCTTCGCTGATGGTAGAAAAGCGAATCGCATCAGGCTTAGGAAGACTAACTCCGCTGGCAGCAAACCAGGCTGCTCCAATTGTATTATCAGAACTACTTATCGAAACTTCATATCCGGCAACAGCTACTCCATTACCTGGTCCATCAAGAGTGCTAAATCGCCAATCTTCAGGGTAGATGGAATTGCGCTTTGCTAATCTGACTTCACCTTGAGTGGCAAGATTGTTAGATGAAAGAGTAAGAACTGAATCATAGATAACATAAACTGACCTACCACTGGCTACAGCGCTTATCGAAAATCCAACATCTCCGGTGGTCCTATCCTCACTCTGTCGATCCCCGTCAACAATTTCATATATCCAACCATTTTTAGTCAGAGCTGCACCAAGAATTATCCCTTGTGTCTCATCTCTATAGAAAACTTGAAGTCCAGCAGTAGTGACGGCGCAAGCATTAGAGACACTCACATCGCTGGCAGTTTTTCTCCTAATGCTCTCTTGATAATTTTGAATATTCTCGCCATCGCCATCTAAGGTTTCAAATTTCCATTTCTTCCCATCATATGAGGCATGGCGTAGATCTTTATTTTCGGTGTCAGTGTAGAAAATATGGAGCTTCTCGCTTGTCTTTGAGCCTGCAACACAGAGCGATACAGGGCCTGCTAAATTTCTATCTGATCTACCTCCAACAGTAGAAATACCATCCACTATTGAAGTCTTCCAAGAGTTTCCAATCAGTGTTGCAAGCTTGAGATTCCCAGAAATGGCATCAGAGTATGCAATGACTTGATTCTTCTTAAATACGCCAGAGTCAAGATATTTGACATCAGCCTTCTTATCAATAACCCTAACTTTTGATGTTGCTTGAGGAGTAACCTCATTGCTAGTAATTGCATCAGATTCACCATTGTCGTTCTTAGCTTTAATGGTAAATGAATAAGTACTTCCATTTCTTAACCCAGTTATCTTGGCTGGACTTTGAGTAAATGCTCGCTCCTGCCCACCTGGATTAACTGTGATTGTGTACCCAGTTACACGGTCAATACGTCGACAGCTGGGGGAATCAAAAGTGAGTAAAGCGTACTTATCTCCAACCAATGCTCTAACATCAATTGGTTTTGCAGGAAGACTTAGTGCTTTATTTGCTGGAGGTTTCAATAACATATCTTCAATCATTGCCAAGGCAATACTTCCTGGAGTCCTAAAGACCTCTCCGGTATCAAGGACAGGCGTCATTGCGGCATTAGCGCCTGAGGATTCAAATATCGCTTCATCAAGGTGCGTGATTGAGGAGCCATCTTCAAAAATTCGGGGTGAATGAAGCTTGACCTTAATACCATTATTTGCGATCGTTGCTTGTGAACCGCTCCAGTGCAAAGTCGATGTCATAGCTTTGCCTAAATCAACTGAGCGAGCACAAAAATCTGTAAATAATCGGCCATCGCTAAGTTGAACAAATGCATCATATGGAGTTGGCTGAATTAAATATCCAGTGCCAAAAAAATTGTCATATTCGGCATTTGATAGAAAACCAAGGCCATGGCCAATTTCATGTAAAACAGTGCTGGATAGGTCATAACTAAATCGTCCTGGCCTGCCATCAATTGCGGTATACCAGAGCGCATTTGAATTAAAGCGAAGGACAATATCTGGCTTTCCTGGAGCGAGATCTTTCTTTGCTAGGCGATCTGCCAAAATGGATGGATACCAGAGATCTAAATCAGGCGCCCCATCAAAGGCATTAAAGTAATCACCAGGACGAGCTGAACCAAGAACTCCATTTATATTTGAAGGCTCCCAATACGCTTGAACTTCAATAGGAACTGTTGATTCAAAATATGAAGCCCAGATATCAACTGCATATTTAAATGCTGCCTTTGTATCCTCT
>Ga0209358_10000953_pt1 | contig 24183 bp, 22 predicted proteins | sample LauGreFa1BDMLBSN_2_FD_187574 | JGI IMG/M metagenome (GOLD analysis project Ga0209358, IMG submission 187574) | Freshwater lake microbial communities from Lake Michigan, USA - Fa13.BD.MLB.SN (SPAdes) (version 2) | ecosystem: Environmental > Aquatic > Freshwater > Lake | place: Lake Michigan, USA...
ATCAATGTTGCAGGCTTACCTGTAACTGGGGAATCATATGATGACTCTGTTGATACAAATACTGAATCGCTGTCTGCACAGTAAAAAATATTTTCTGCTACAACTTCTGTTGCCATTCCTTTAAATACTAGCTGACCGTTCATTTTCTGAACAGACAAGATGTTGCATAGTTCGTTTGCTGGAGAATCAACTACTGACAACTCCATCAAAGCGTATTCTTTAATGAAGCGTACTGGCTTACCAGTTGATTTGTTAACTTCATTTTCTGAATCAATAATCTTTCCGCCAATTGAGAAACCTGCTAGAGTTCCGTCAAGAACTTTCTCCCAGGTATCTTGTGCACCCTTTGAAATGTATGCGTCTACATAAACTCCGTTGTAAAATTCTTTTGTTGCTGGATCATAAAATGTTTCTGGTCTAAATGAAACCATTTTGCCAACTGCATTTGATCCATGCATCTCACGAATGTTGCCACGGAAATTTTCAAATGCTTTTAGGCTTGCTTCTGCTGAAACAACATCGCCTGTTTGATCTAGGTTATCGAGTGTCGCAAAACCAGAAACGGTGCGCTTTTCACGATTGACTTTAGTGAATGGCACAGATAAACTGATGTTATCGCCATGTGAAGACCATAAAGATTTTTCAATATTCATATGCTTAATTTTATAGCGTTATTCACTATAACGCAAATAATGGTTGAGTAGGGCTAGTCAACCTGTCTTCCGTCGCCCTGAGCATTTCGGCCTTCTCCAGATATATCTGGTGAATTTGCAGACCTTTCGGAATCTCTAGTTCTAGTTTTCCCAGCTTGTGCCCTGACTTCTGCCTGGGCCTGTGGCTTTAATTCTACAACTTTATCTCCACCATCAAGTGGGACCATACCCATTCTAATTCTAATTTCATTAGGGGTAACCACCTGCATTCTTAAATATCTCTCATCGATTTTAGACTGAGTATCTTCATCGGTCAAGGTCAGTTCGTTGAATTTAAGTAATAGGGCGTCTGTCATTTCCTGAATAATCTTATTTAATTTCTTTTCTAAATTCATTTGAGCTGGACGGCATACTTGCTCTCTGAATGTTTTATCGGCATCTCTTGCCACCGCCAAGTTAACTCCTTCTGGAGTTCCAATTTTATTAATTGGGACACGGTGAGATAATAGAATTTCATCTCTATTAGATTTACGATACACATTAAACGAAGACTCTTGAGTTCCTGCCTCAATTGGCTCCATCTTAAATTCAACCTTTGAGTCTGGTGAGTCTGGAGGAAGTGGAATATATAGTGATCTGTGATTCTTTCCTCTTAGTCCAACCTGGAAGAATTCTAGAAGCTTACGCTCTGATTCTGTAGACAGCTTAGCACCCTTTACGGTGATAATATATCTTGGAACCGCCTTGTTCTCAAAGTAGTCAAGGTTATACTTGCCAGCGAATTCGTTTCCTGCCATTGCATTCTGTGACGCAATAATATCTGGGATACCGTAATAGTTATTTGTTGGCGTATACTTCTTTAAATGAATAATCTCATTTGGTCTCTCCAGTCCGCCATCAATCGGATTTGGTGTCTCTTGATCTCCGAAGTTGCGGAAATAAACAGCCTTGCCGTAAAGCAATTGAATAAATCCATCACGCAAACGACGCACACGCATTGTCTTTGCTGGGATATGTCCGATATATCCAATCTTACCTGCTGAGGTTCTACCAATTTCAAGGTAACCGTTACCTGTTGCCTCAACATCTGTATAAGCCTTAATTAAAGTTTCAGTAAATGTTTCTTCTTCGTTGCATTCTTCTAGCCAATCATAAAGGTCTTGGCGAAGACGATTTAGCTTACGACGTGCACGATCCAATGCTTTGTCATCTGTAATATTATCAAATGCTTCTTGTGTCTTTCTTGTCTCAACAAAGTCATGGCCTAAGCCAACGATATTGGAAACCTTAGCATTAATTGCTGCATAGTTGTATGGAGAGATTTCGTAAATCTGTGAAAGATAATCTAGATTGTATGGTGGCTCGATAAGATCAAACATTGCATAGCCAGTAATAGCTTGAGCAAGTAGGTTCTGTTGTGTCTCTGTTCCGTCAATTCCTTGGAAACGCTTTTGCAAATCTCTATTCATCTTACGACGAAATGAAGCTCCAAGTCCAGATACCTTTGTTAAATCTTCGCCTTCAATTTTAAATGGGTCTGTGCTCTTTGACTCTACTGGTGTGTTAAATCGCATCCAGTCTGCAACATTAGAGATAGATACTTCTTCTCCGTTTTCGTCTTCAATAAACTCTACTGTCATTTTAATCCCCCATTTTTAAGGGCCTTCATCTGGTCCTTATATTCACCAATATCTAGTGGGTCTGGTGTAAGTCCCCACTTTAATCTTGTTTGCTGTTCTTCAAATTCTTCGTCGTTGATTTTTCGTTTGCCCATAAGAAATTTAGGCCCGCCCTCATATATACCGTATGTGCGAACTTCTCTAGCCAAAGCATCGATTCTGGATCTATTGCCTTTTTTGGACGTGATCGAAAGAAAGTTCCCATCGTCGTCTCCTATCCAGCGTCCGTCTGGCATTTCCCAAACATACACTCCGAGGGTCGTTTCATCCTCATTAACCCTACTACTTATTTTTTTAATATCCATAGAGTTTTATTTTACCATTCTTTACAATCTAAGTCCAGCTTTTTGTCAAGGTAAGTGACAAATTTATATACTTTGAAGCACGATCCAGTCATTATTATATGCAATAATGTCAGATTCTGTCAGGGTAACTGACGGTTCTGATACTGTAGATACTGCTCTGCCTGTATATAGCTCATAATGAGTTTCTACAAGGCCTGCAGTTAATTCTTTTTCGTAGGTAGTAATGTTCTTATATAGGTTGCTTGGTCCACCTGCCGTCTCATAATTTAATTGAATAGACCCTGTAATTGGGGTAGTAAATACAATAACGACGTGATGTGGTTCTTCTTCAACTAAATATGAACTAATGTTTGTCTGATTAGTTACATCTACATTGTTTACATAGACCTTATCGATATTAGCCTTAGAGACCACTCCAGAGCCGTTCCAGGCCAATCTGGTAGTAGATGGGTCGGAACCGTATATAAGGGTGTTAGAAGCCAACGTAAGCGGTGTAAAGAACATCTCCACAGACTTGATATCAGACAATGTGTTGATATTAAATCCTGCTCCATTTTTAGCTCTAATTCCGTTTGTATAGTTTCTGGAAAGAATAGGATAATTTAAAGATCCTAAATAATACTCTGTATTTGAGGTTATTTTATCCCCAAAATTATCTGCATATATATCTTTATTTGTATAAAAGGCAATACAGAAGAATGATAGTTTTGGCAGATATTTGCTGGCATCTGATGTAGTCATTGTAATTTTAATATATAATTTACCAGATGCGTCAAATGAATCTTTAGTATATTGAGGAATTGGCTGACCATTTACACAAGATACGTATGAACCAGTAGTGCCGTCTATACTTGTCTCTACTGTAATTCCTATATCATTCCGCCATTCTACCTTTGATGTTATAAGGTTCATTTCTGATGGAACTAATATAAAGTCATTGATTACAAAGGTTTTTGATTCCGCCGTTTCTGTTTCAAAGAACCCTAGGTGTTTATTTAAAACATCATAATATGTATTATCGTCTAGCCAATTAGTCCATGGCTTATCTACTGGATAAGAGTAATCAAACACAGCTTTCATATTAGCGTCTGATCCGCTATAGAAAACTCCCTCATCTGGATACGCTACTTGAATTGCTGGGGATGTTACATTGCCATTGATATAGTGGCTTAGAATAGTTTTTGATGGCAAAGAATATCTATATGCCGCTGGAGCATCTACAATAAATGTATCTCCAGATGTTGTAGTTGGGCCAACACTTAATGATAGCGTTGTATTTGTGAATTTAAAACTAATTAGAGATTTAGACTCTACCTCTACTCCATCAATATAAAGAGATATAGATTCACCAGTGTAATTACCTACTAGATGGGTTGTCTTTCTTGAATATGATAATGGGGCTATTACGAACTCTGTTTCAGAGACCTTGAAAAGAATGTTTCCTTTGTCCCAAAACAATCCTATATCGTTTGTAGAATCTGCAAACAGAGTTGTCTCTGCTGTTGATTCAATTGATGGGCTAATCCAGCATTCTAGTGTAAAATCATTATCAGATGTATCTGATGTTCCAAATGAGGATGGTACTGTTGCCCCATAGTAATCTTTTGTTACTGGTAATGTTATATAGGCAGTATTGGTTATCTTTGTTCCTGACCCGCCGCCAGATACTAAAGGTAGAATGTTTGCTGCAGGCGATCCTACATAAGTTCCGTTATTTCCACATCCAGATGAATCTGCTGCAATAACACCAGAGGACTCATCCAGGGGCCAGAAGCCCACTGGAGAGTCCTTGATGACTTTCAGCTGGTAAGACATATTTTATATTATACAGTATTAGTTATCAGATTGCTTATTTGCTTGGTTAAGAAGGGCTACTACCATTTCAGCTGTTTCTCTAGTAGAAATAGCGCTGGCAATATCTTTTGCTGCCGATCTGATATCCAATAGACTTGCTTGTCTTTGAATCTCAAGCTTCTTTGAAACATCCGTAATTACACGAAATGTTCCATTAAGGTCCTTAACTACGAAGAATAGCGTCTCAACCTTTTGAGGTTCATCTTCCTTTACTTCGTCTTGTGTTGTAGACTCTTCTACGTTTTCCATATTTTCTGTCATTTTTCTCCTTATAAGAAATGCTTTAAAATAGCAACGGTGGCTAGTATTGACCACCCTACATTAAAGTAAATAATTGTTGGTAATGTTTTAATGGTTGAAGTAAATATTAACGCAAGGCTGGATACCAAGGCAAATATAAATAACCACCAAAACTGTTTACCGAATAAGAGGCCTGGAAAGATTATAGCAAGCTTTGTTGAAAATGCCCAAAACTCTATAATATTTACCTTAGTCCAATACGATCTTTGTCCGAGCTGCTTACTTACTTCTTTTATTTCCCTAATATTCATTTTCATCCAGGCTTTCTAGTATGTTCTTCCTAATTATATCTCCCCATTTATTTTTTGTAAAGAGGTTATACAAAAATGGCAGACTTTGCCACGGACTACTTACCTTATATGTAGTACATTTATACACAGCTTCATGCAGCGCTTCATTCATTTTAAACCTTTTAAGTATGACCTTTTTATCTGTATTAAACTTAATATAAATAATAGGGTCTCCTGGATTTACCGTAAATCTATCTTCTCCTTGGTAAAGCTGAAAAGCTCCTTCCACTGGCCTAAACCATTTATTTATATTAAATGAACCTGGCACATAAAAACCGTTAAACCCTAAAGGCTGTATATAAGGATTAACTGTTGTTATAGTCAAATCTTCATCGCACCAAAATATCCAGTTAGTTGAAAAGTTTACAGTATAAGAATTAGACATTGAAGGATTTTTTGCATCGAACTGCTCGACTTCATAATCTTTATTTAATGACCTTATGTATGGTGGATCAATTTTTGCGTCTACTCCAAACGGGGACCTTAAAACAAATGTATTTTTTGCAATCTCCATATATGCACGACACTTATACCATGTGTCAGTTAAATTTTCATCATTTTTAAAGCTATTAGCATAAGACAATAATTTTTCTGGATTTCCGTATAAACCATATCTTAAATCATATATATCTTTATGCTGCCAAGGAGACCAGTATACAGTTATGGTGTCAGACAATTTTACCCCCTTGATGATCCTTAAATTTATTGCCCTTAGAATCTAGTCCATGAAAGTATAATCTGCCAGCGTTATATTTTTTATTAACATCTTCTGTTCTTCTTAAATGAACAAGCCTATTAAACTCTTCCATTTCTTCATTCATTGTGTTTTCATCAAAAACCTCTAATACATGCTTGATATCAAACTTTTCTACAAAATACCTGGGCACTGGAATAAATGCAGCTATTATGTCTCCCGCTTTTACCTCTACCTTACCTGGAACCGTCATTTTCATATTAAATGTAAAATCTCTTCCTAGGTTATCTGATTCTATAACACCAGTCATTGCAGCCATTGCTGGAATAAAGATATTTGGAGGCTGTATTGTCATAAGATTTATTCCAGGAGGAGTTCTTAAAGTAAACCTATTTTGTATAGTCACAATTCCATGCCCAAATACATTTTCAATACTTTGATATCTATCATTACTTCCGTCTGTTATATTGATAATAGCTGGAGCCTCTCCACCAGACCACTCTACATCAAAGTCTCTAATAGATTTTATTGCAAACCCATACTGATTTCCTATTGTTATTGGAAGACAGTAATAAAATCCCTCGCCAAACCAGTCTCTTCGTACCTCGCCACGTAATGGTTGTAGTATCTGTAAATAGCTGTCATCATTTTTAAAATGTGGCACAACTACAATTGTATTATCAGGAACATTTTTTTCTTTATTTATCATTATATTCTCCAGTTATAATTTTAAAATTATACATTTTTTCCCAGGAATTAATGTCGTTTATATCGTTAAGCAGGGGTTGACCTTTTATATTTAAACTTGTATTAAGTAAAACTGGACACCCAGTGTCCCAGTACCATTTTCTTAATAGCATATGCAATCCTGGATGCTGCTCTTTATTAACGGTTTGAACTCTAGAAGTCCCATCTTCATGAACAATTGATGGTATTTTTTCTGGTTGTAAGCATCTAACAGTGTACTGCATGTAGGGTGAAACAAAATCCATATCAAACCACTCTGAGGCAAATTCTTCTAAAACAACTGGTGCAAATGGCCTAAACTGTTCTCTTTGTTTAATCAAGTTAACTTTATCCTTAATGTATGGATCTCTTGGATCTGCAAGGATACTTCTATTTCCTAGTGCTCTCGGACCATATTCTGCTCTACCTGCTGCTACTGCCACAATCTTATCTTTTTTTAATCCTGCTAAAATTTTATCAGTAGGATAGTTTCCGCCAAGATCGTATCCTAGGTAGGGACCATTCCAGTTTAAATGTTTACCATACATTGCTGCTGCTGCCCCTAATGAGCTTCCAGCATCTCCTGGATTTGGCATAATCCATATATCTTTAAAAATATTCCAGAGTAAAGTATTTGCCGAAGAGTTTAGTGCACACCCTCCCATAAATACTAAATTGCTTTTGCCAGTCAAATTTTTAGCCATACTCATAAATTCCATAAGTCTTAATTCATAAACGTACTGTACTGCTGCGGCTATATCAAATTTATCCTGTTCCGTAATTATTTCATTCCAATCGGTGATGCCTTTATGAAAATTATATTTTTGCATATCGTATCTAAGAAAATAATTTGATACTTTAGGGGCATATCGTGATGGATCTCCATAAGCAGCCATTCCCATCATTATATATTCTTCTTGATTTGGCATAAGACCTATTAATTTAGTAAAAGCTGAATAAAAAAGTCCAAAACTTACTGGGTAGTTTTGTTTGTACTTTAATGAAATTAATTCTCCTTCGCCCACCCAAATTGTTGATGTGTTATATTCTCCAATAGAGTCAAGCACTACTATGACTGCATCAGTAAACTTACTTGTATAGTATCCAGCACACGCATGAGAATAATGATGCTTAAAATATTTAACTGGTAAATCCATAGGAAAGTTTGGCTTCCAGTCTCCAGCCCCTCCCCTTAAAAACAATCTTGATTTTTTAAGATAAGGCTTTTCATAATAAGCAATATGTGTCGGTGTGCCATAATTTAATGCATCTAAAATAATTTCATGACCATTATACCAATCGTTTTTTTGCTTACTATATCTTTCTGCATGAGCAGCAAATAGTACTTCGCCGTCCTTGATCATAGAAATAGATGCATCGTGACTAGTTTCATTAATTCCAAGTATGATCATTAGTATATATATTTTCTGTTTTTACGTAGATTTTTTTTATTTTTTATTTTCCATAAAAAAAATTTTATTTTTTTAATCATTTATATACCTATCGTAAAATATATTTGATATATATTCAGAATCTAAAACCCCTAAGTGATCACCATCACGAGCTGCCATTAGATATTTATCTTTTCTATTTTTATTCTCATAAATATATTTATAATAATTGTTATCATATATATCTATCATATCATTAAATTGTGGCATTTTCAATAGCAAGTCAGACTGATATTTATCCCATGTTGAATATATCAATTTAATTCCAGAGGAAACACAGTATTGCTTTAGCATATATAAGTAAGAATAGCTTTGTAAAAATAGTCTCTTATGATTTTCTACTGAAGTTATATAATATGTTTTATCGTCTAAATCATTCTCTTCCCATGGGTATAAGTATCCCATCTCGATTGCTGATAAAAAGTTAATATTTTTTAAATTTTCTTTAGGTACATCTGATGAATTTAAAAAAAGAATTTCCCTAGATGTGTGGGGCAATAATAAAAATAAAACTTCTGGATTTCCAAACTCATTGAAATATTTAAATAAATTTAAAATTATTTTTTGATATCCACCAGAACAATAACTTAGTCTATAAAAATCATTGCCTAAATTAATTTTATTATGCAGCATGGTTGCCCAATTAATTTCATACGGGGCAGCCATTCCTGTAGTATTAGAACAACCAGAATAAAGTATGTGCTTATAATTATGTATTTTTGAAAACTCATCAGACCTATGTCCATAAGAATTTATTAAATAAGATATATCTTCGTCTAGCTCTCCATTAATAAATTCAGATGGAGATACATAATCAACTTTATTTAAATTTAAATTAATGGCTGAATAAAATGCTGGGTCTGGCTGTATTGAATTTTTAAATAACTCTTTGTTATTTTCTAAAATATCTTTAGAAAATATTTTTGAAAGATTTGTCAACGATAGACCTTTCTTTCTCTCATTGTCTTTAGGTATGCCCCATACCCAGAATTTCTTAATTCTTTTTGATTTTTTAAAAATTCTTCATCAGACATTATTTCTATAGATGAGCTCCACTCAGATCTTTTAATTGGAATAATTTGTGCTATTGGGGTGCCAGCTTTTATAGTACCAGTCCAGCCAGATTTCATTCTAAACGGAGGATTGATATCTGTTGTGAGTTTATCTGTATCAACTACTCCTGGCATTGTTATAAACGGCAAGTCTGGGAAAGCTGGCGGGTGAATAAATAACGAGGACCATCCACTTGGCGTTTCAATTACCCATCTATTGATAAACTTGTAGACGTATTCAGAATATCCATCATTAATAACTAAACCATCCGTTTGCTCTTTGTACCATCTTTCTACAATTTTTTCTGGATATGAATACTCAAATAAGCCGTCTTTATTAAAAAACATATCACATTGAGTAAATATTAGATAGCCGCTTGAAAATATATCTATCGTAGGTGGACACTGTTTAACTGTAGGAACATGATCAATTCCAGCTATTGATGTATGTGGAGCAATTTCTCTCCACCAATTTGGTATATGTAAATATGCTGGAGATGGTTGAAAGCCATTATAGGTTAATTCACCTACTGCCTTAAACTTTATATTATTCGTTATAGACATGTGTTTTTAAATATTCATAAACTGTTAAAGATGCATCTGCTTCTGCTTCCCAATCCTGATGAATTTTTTCCCACATTCTTACCACGTCCTCTGTTTTTTTATATAGAGAGTTATCGTGTCTTAGGAACATGTCTGCTGCAATATCGTCTATTACCAAGTGATTTAGCCCAGTCGCTATACAGCCGATTCCGCTTTCTGATGGAGTTATATATGTAGTAAATATATTTTCAACTAAATTCAGGTATCCTTTTGGATACTTAAGATTAAACTCTTGAAGCTCTGGATCAAATTTTCTATTTGAGATATCTTGCCAATATTTTGTATCCTGTCTGTGACTTAATCCATAATGCATAGAGACAAATGTGGCAAAGGTGTCGAACATGCTTTTTGTAGTTGCATTATACATGTCTATATCTGTCTGAGAAATTTTACTACGACATAGGGATCTAACCAATTTAATCAAAAACTCATGTGTTGTGTAAAGTCCATTACTTTCTAAGGGCTCAATAAATCCTGCAGCTAAACCAATAGCAACTACATTTTTAACCCAAGTATTTTTATGGATTCCAACTCTAAACTTTACGTCCTTGTATTCAAAAGAATCCACATCTCTATTTTTATCTGGAACAGTCATATATTCTGATCTTAGATAATCTTTAAATTCGACTAGCGCCTGATCTGGATCGACATATCTGTCGCTATACACATACCCAGTTCCAATTCTTTCCCACGAAGGAATATTCCATACCCATCCGTTTTGAATTGCAGTACAATTTGTATATGGTTCTAGTTCTTTTTCTTTGTCAGTATAAGGAATTCTTGTTGCCCATGCACGATTATTTGGAAGCATGTCAGAATAATCTAACCATTCTTCTTTTAAGGCTCCTTCTAGCAGCATAGACTTAAATCCAGTGCAGTCTACAAATAAATCTGCAGTTAAAATGTCTCCATTTTCAAGGATTAGTGAGCTGATTCCATTTTCCCCTAGTGTTAAATCTTTTACTGTTGTAGGAATAAGCTTTACTCCTCTAGGTAGACAATAGTTATTTTTTAACCACTGACCAAATTTAGTAGCATCAAAATGATAGGCAACGTCTAGATCTTTTCTCCATCCAGTTAGTCTTCCAGAATCATTATTAGAAAACTTATTCTTTTCACACATTGCAACTGCTGGATAATATGTATATGCATAATCAGATAATGGCGTTTCTGGATAAAGCCTTTTCTTAAAGTACCAATCCCTTAGACCCTGATTTGTTCCACCTAGCTGAGGGACTCCAAACGGATAGTAGAAAGAGCCAGAACCCTTATCATAGAAATCAGTAAATTTAATTGATAGCTTATATGCACCATCAGTATACTTTAAAAAATCTTTTTCATCTAGGTCTAAAAAATTCATCCAATTTCTAATTCCACCAACAGTACTCTCGCCAACACCTACTGTTGGGTAATCAGGGCTTTCTATACAAATTACTTCTTTATTTGGGAAAGCTTTAATCATTGTAGCTGCAGTCATCCATCCAGCAGATCCTCCGCCGACAATTACAATTTTATTTAAATTAATCATATTTCTTCCTATTCCAAAATCTATCCTTGTAGAATCCAGAAATTTTTCTCATATTGTTAAAAGAGTGCTCTCTGTCTAATTCGTTTAATTCTTCATTTTTAGATGAAGTCCAGTCTTCTCTTTTAAATGGCAAAACCTGGAACATTGGAGTTCCAGCAGGTATTACTCCTTCAAAATCTTCTTTAATAAAAAATGGAACATTGCCTTGTTGCATTCCATAATCTGCATCAACAATTCCGCTTAAAGTTGTAAATGGCAGATCGAATCTATTAAAAGGATGGGTTAGAAGCAGACTATAGCCTTTGGGAAGTCTTATTTGATATATATTATGCCAAGCAAAGTGTTGTTTTGAATGTCCTGCTGGGATTGGCAAAGTTTCTGCTACGCTTTTTGGCCTTTCGCTTAAAGGAACTGGAATATCATCATTTGTTCTCCAGTCAATCTTTAAGCCAAGGTCTGTCTTGGTTACAAGTATGTCGCACCAAGTGACAGCAATATACCCAGCAGTAAGCGATTCTAAAAATGGTATACACATTTTAATAGCTAAATTAGGATTGCCGTTTATAAATTTAAGCTTATTATCTGGATAATATCTTTTAGACTCTTTATACCATTCTGGAATAAATTTCTTTGCTTGCTGTGGTATATCTACAAATTTATAATCAGAATTATAAAATTCAATATTTTTTGCCATTATTTAACCTATCTATTATAGATATTAGTATATCATTTTAAAATACAAATAGTCAATAGTTTTAAGCTTTATTTTTAAAGAAGAAGATTATCCATATCTTCTTCTGAGAGTCCAAGCTTTCTTAGAACAGCTTTTCTGCGATCTAAAATTTCTTTTTCTTTGCGAAGCAGTTCTTCCAACTCTTCTTTTGAAGGTTGGAACTTTAAAGGCTCGCTTTTTTCAATAGCCTCTTCAATTGTAAATAATTGCCATGATCCGCTCTCTATAGGGCCCACCCATTTACATATGTGTGTTTCTGAATTAAATTCAGGTGGCTTTATTTCTGTGCAGTGAGCTGGAATCAAATAAACTCCTGTCTCCAGTGGAGATTCTTCGCATTTTACCATCCCCACATAATCCCCTGAAATGGGGTGTGCTTGATAAACAATCATTTGTATTCCTTAATACTTAATACAGTACAACATAGCCACGTTGCGTGGTCTAGTTTCCGATCCATAATTACCATTAGCTGGGCTTCCAGTATTTCTAGCCATGTCATAGTGGTGTGTTGGTCCATGTGGTCCAGAGAAGTGTGTTTGATATCCAAAACCTGCTGTATGGTCTGAATAAGCATGATAGTGATCTTGGAACTGATGATTTTGGAAAGATGCAAATGCTCTACCTGAGTCTATTCCACGGCCATCATCCCATCCTCTAATAAACTCTCCACGAAGATCTGGCACGTTAAATGTTGTTGATCCATCTCCTCCGCCAAAGTTTGTTCCAATTGCAGCAAATAGGTCTGCGTAAACGGTTCTTGAAATAGCAGCACCATTACACTTAATATAACCATACGGAGCTGACGAGCTTCCGTAAGGAATCACGGTTCCAGCTGGAACGATACCACCCTGTCCTACTAATATATTCGTTAACGTTGCCATTATTTATTACCTCTTCTTTTATTTAATAGATTTTTCATTATGCCATGAATCTCCATCCGTATGTATCATTGCTGAATACTAATCTAACTGTTTGATTTGCTACGTTGAAGATAAGGTCTTCTTGCAAACCTTGGATTAGCTTACCATTTCTAGCGACTGTGAATGGAGTGTTAAATGATGTTCCAGCAATATCTGTAATAACAATTTCATCTCCAAGTACTGGTGCGGCTGGAAGAGTAAGAGTCATACCTGATGCTGGTATTACAAAGTAGTTACCAGTTGAAGTCACTCCTGATGTTCGAGATGCTCCACGAGCAACCAATGTAGTACTTGAGCTAACAATTACTGGTCTCTGATCAACATAACGCTTTGTAGCTACTGCTAAATCTGTTGCCTCATTTGGATCCTGAGCTACAGTTACAGTATTTGCATTCATTGTAATTGTTCCTGTTGCTGAAGATGCTGCAGATGAGCCAAGTGTGATATTAGTTGTAGAGCCAGAGACTCCGTTTGTACCAATATTTATTGTCTTTGTTGTAGCATTTGCAGTTTCACCTGTTCCAAGATTATATGTGGATGCTGTTGTTACAGATGATCCCATATTAACTGTAGCAAAGTTTTGTGTAAGTGTAGCATTCTGAGGTGTAGCCGAACCGATTGTTACGTTGGTTGTTGAACCAGATACACCGTTTGTACCTACGTTAATTGTTCTAGTTGCACCAGATACTGTTGCTCCAGTTGCCACATTGTATGTTGATGCACCAGTTGATGCTGTAAACATATTTACTGTTTGTGCTGCTGTTGCAGTATTACCAATGTTTAGCGTAGTTGCTGCACCAGCAAAGTTTATAGTGGTAGCTACTGTATTCCACAGATTCTGAGTTGTCTGTGTTCCAACAACAGTTGGGTTCTTAATTGTTATTGTTCCTGAGCCAGTACCAATATTAATTGTATCTGCTGTACCAGCCAAATTAAGTGTAGTTACTGTATCGTTCACAATATTCATTGTAGTTGCTGATGAGTAAATGTCTCCACCAGTTGTATACAAATCTCTAATGTGTAGATCGTTTGTTGTAACTGTGTTAAAGTCAATTGTTGATGTTGGCTTTGTTTCAACACCTGAGAACAACCACCAGTGACCTGTTAGGTGATCTCTTGAAAGACCTGTGTATGATCCACGATATGGACCAGATACAGTTGCTGTTCCCTGGCTTCCAAGAACGAGTGTTGTTGTTCCTGGGTTTGGCTTTGATGTTGTAATAGTACCAGATGAAGCAGTTTCATTAATAGTTGTTGCTGTCTGAGCATATGAAACCTTATTAGCTGCAGGTATTGCAGTTACAATAAATGTTCCGTTGAATGATGCTGAAACTCCAGCTACTACAATCTGTTGTCCGATGATATAATCATGGTTTGTTGAAAGTGTAAGTGTTGATACGTTTGCAGTTCTATTTCTGCTTGTTACTGTCTTTTGTGTAGTTGTAACAAGTGTTGTAGAAGGAACGTCATCTTGTGGAACCTCAAACGATAGGCTGTAAGGCACTACTGATGATTTAGCTGTAACGTTCAAAGTATCGTTAATTAGTGGATCAACATCTTGAATAACGCATGCGTCACCAACATTTTCAGTTGGAGGATTTGTTAGAACAATTGTCGCTACACCATTTGTAATAGACCATGATGTTACATAGTTAATAAATGTCTTTGTTGTTCCTGAAGAAGTCACATCTGCTGCTGTCTTAGCGTATGAGAAAGACTTTGTTGTTGGTACCGCTGTAATTACGTGTGTACCATTAAATGTAGGTGCCACAGTTCTTGTAACCTGTACAGAACCAGTTGAAGATGTTGGTGTCTGAGCAGGACCAGTCTGAATGTATCTAAATGTTGTTGATGAAGGAACATCATGAATTTCGAATGATCCATTCATCAATGAGTTAACGTTAGATACTGTTACTGTCTCTCCAGCAACGAAATCGTGTGGCTCTGATGTTGTAAGGGTTACATAGTCAAAGTTCGTTGTTCTTGAAACTCTAGTTGTACCAGCAGATACGTTAGCAAAGTCTGGTAGTCCAGTATTTGCAAATGTAAATGCGTTGCTTGTAACAGAATCAATTGTAAATGTTCCATTGTATCCAGAGTCAGCACCAGTAATTGTTACTGATTCTCCAACCTGATATCCGTGAGCAATGTCTACTGTAACTGTAGCTACGTTCGAACCATCTCTTGCAACAAGAACAATGTTTGCATCGTAGTCTGTTACTAGAGGAATTGTCTCTCTCTTTCTTACGATTGGGAAGAATGTTGAGTATGTAGTTAGAGTATCAACATTTGCTACTACTACTGTATCTCCGATTTCAAACTGATGGGCTGTCTGACCAGTTGAAAGAGTTGCTACGTTATTTGTTAAAGATTTATTTGTTGTGGTATATGGACCAAACGTTAGGTTTGGACGGAGGCTTCGTGACTGACCTAGGAAGGCAAAGTCTACGTTATCTCCAGAAGTCTGACCGTTAGCAACGAAGATCATTGGATCTACAACTGCTAGGTTTTCAGTCTCAACAACTGTTCCTGAACCACCGAATGTAATTTGACCAGCAATGTTAACATCACCAGCAATATTCATATCACCCTGAATACCAACTCCACCGACTACTGTCAAAGCTCCTGTTGAAGCAGATGTGGATGGTGTAGCAATTTCAATGTGAACGTTTACATCTGGATAGATTGCCATCTGGTCACGACCAGTGCTAAATCCTCCAGCTGCGAATACGATAGCATTTACATCACCGTTTCCACCTGTTGCAATAACTAGGTTACCGTCACCAGTTGTATTTTCTGGTGCTTCGTAGAAGATATATCCATCGTTTGGACCTGTGATTCCGAATGCTGCCTGGCTAAATGTTGAACCAGTTACACCCATGTCGATCCAACCAGATAAGTCGTCACCGTTTGATGCGTATACGATAATATCTGTTGAAGCAGATGATGTTGGGTTGTGAACTGCCATCTGTGCGTATGGTCCGCCAGAGAGTTCAGCTACAAACTTAGCGTTGGTTAGGTCTGCTGCATCGTGGAATGCTTCTGCGCCATCACCAATATAGATTGTTCCCTTTGTTCTTAGGAGTCCGTCGAATGACATATCTCCAGTAATTCCTACACCACCGACAATTGTTAATGCGCCTGTTGTGGCATTTGTAGAAGGTGTTGCAATTTCAATATGTACGTTTTGGTTTGGAGTAATGATCATTTGCTCATTACCAGTTCCAAGTCCGCCAGCTGCAAATACAATCTTGTTCTGTGTACCAGTGTTATCTGTTGCGATTACAAGATTACCTGCGCCAGTTGTATTTTCTGGGGCTGACATAAAGATGTAGCCATCATGAGGTCCAGTAACACCGTATGTTGGATCATTGAATGAGAGATTTGTGATACCCATATCAACCCAACCATGCATGTTGTCACCTTCAAGTGCGTATGCAATATAGTCTGCTGAAGATGAAGCTCCGTCTCCAAGGTTGACCAAAGAATTTTGTACGTATCCTTCAGAATCTCCAGCTGCAATAACTACTGCATCTGTAAGACCTGCTGATGTTTCAAATGCTGTTGCGCCAGCACCTACTGGAAGCTTTGTAACTCCCTGAAGGTCTACGTTTCCTAGAACTGAAAGATCTCCAGCAATATTTACGTCACCAGTAATGCCAGCACCACCAGCAACAACAAGTGCTCCGTTATTTGCTGCAGTTGAGTTTGTATCAATTTCAATGTGAACCATTGTATCTGGGATGATAATCATCTGTTCACGTCCAGAAGCAAAGCCTCCAGCCGCAAGAACAATTCTATTATCTGAACCAGTATCTCCTGTTGCCAATACTAGATTACCCTTACCGACATACATAACTGCAGTTCCTGGAACTGCTGCGGATACAATGTCTGCGTTAGACTTTGCATATGTAAATGTAGTTGTTGTAGGAACAGATGTAATTACATGGTTACCATTAAATGTTGCTCCAAGTCCGTCGATCTTTACAGTCTTTCCTACAATATAGTTGTGATCTGCTGCTGTTGTAATTGTAACAACATTGTTTGTTAGAGCTCTTGCTGAAATTGTTGCTTCAACTGGCTCCTGTGCTGTTGCAAACACATATCCGTCTGAAGGACCAGTTACACCAAATTCTGGTGACTCAAAGCTAGGTCCTGTAAATCCTAGATCAGCCCAACCTGCACCATTTGTTGATCCAGTTGTGTATGCAATAAAATCTGCTGATGTTGCTGCACCGTCGCCATTATTAATTAAAGCGTTTTGTGCAAACTCTGTCGTGTCCCATGCAGAAGCTAATGCAACATCTGTTAATGCTGCTGGACCTTCAATAAATGTTCTTGCTCCGTCACCGAAGTATAGATTTGTTACATCTCTTTCAAATGAGGCCTCTGCTCCGTCTGTTGTAAGAACATATCCAGATTTTCCACCTTGACCTGGAAGAAGACCAGTTGCTCCCTTTGCTAAAATCTCCCAATACTCTTCATCATCAATTAGGAATGGGCTTGATGTGTGATCTTGGATAGTAATTCTTGCATTTTCTCCATCAGATACAATGTCTCCGTCAATATAGAACGTATTTGCTGCCCATGCTCCACGGTATCTAACTCCTGAATTGTACTTTGTCCACTTACCAGCAGTTCTATCTGCTGCAAATGATGAGCTTGATGAGTGGAACTGTGATGTGATATATGTGCTTCCACCCCAGTTAACAACATCTCCAGCTAGATACTCTGAGTTTGGCTCCCAAATTCCCTTAATTGTTGTTCCTGATGTTAAAACATCGAAGAAGTTAGTATCACTTGGCGCATGTCCAAGGCTGTCTGTCTTTGCAATATAAACTGTTGATCCATAAACAACAAGGTCATTTGCATAATATTGAGTCTGTGCATTCCAAACTCCAGCAACACGAATACCATCTACGAAAGTTGCCCAATCTGAAGGGTTTCCTGACGGTGTCTTATTTGTGTTATTTGTTAAAGAAATATAAATTCTTGCACCGTAAGCAGCTAGCTGATTAGGCTTATATGCAGTAGCAGAGTTCCAAACTCCTGTTGCATCTACACCACTTACAAATTCATCCCAGTGTGTTGTTGCTGTAGGAAGATTTCCTACTCCGTCTTGCTTAGCAATATATACAGATCCGCCATAAACAACAACGTCGTTCTTTTGATAGTTTCTTGTATTGTCATAAGTACCTTCGTACTGAATTCCATCTGCAAACTGTGACCAATATACTGGATTTGGAGGAGTGAATCCTGAACCAGTCTTGATAGAGATATAAACCTTACCACCGTGTGCGACACCGTCACCAACTCTATATTCGGTTGTTGGGCTATATGAACCAACAAAACGAATACCTTCGATCATCAATGACCAATAGTCTTCCTCTGTTGGTAGGTGGCCTTGTGATGCAAGCGCATATGTGTATACGTATACGTTACCGCCGTATTTAACTACGTCATTTAGTTCATAAGTAGCGCTGTCTGTCCATAGTCCAGCGAAAAAAAATCTGATCTTGCCAAGGTCAATAAGTTGTGTCATTTTATATTATCTCCATCAAAAGATTTGAATTTGGGTTTGTGTCCCACTCAAATTGTACCGTATGTTTCGTCCAAAACCAAGCCTTGTAATCGGTCTTGCGGATTACTCCTTCGGAAGGGAATCTAACTGGGCTTCCATCATTTATTACTTCTATTACTAGCTTTCCAGTATCGTTATCATATCTAAAACCATAGAAAGTCTTGTTTTGAAAACTTAAGTCTATTTCAGTTGTGTTTGTATAATCGTACATTTTAGATACCATCCAATACTGAGACAATTATATCAAAAGAGCCAGATGTTGCTCCGACTGCCTTCAATACATCGCCTGCTTGTAAAAATATTTTATTTCCAGAAATTGCTTCAAAATTATGTCCGCCGTCTATAGCTCTATCTTTTGTTACATAATAAATTTCTGAATTGTTTTCTACATATAAAGATACAGAGGTTGTGGATCCATGCCTATTAGCAACTGAACATCCAGAAACTACTGTAGCAACCTCAGCATCAACTAATGTTACTGGTGTTGTTCCTACTAGATTTGCCTTAGCGTTACTAAAATTGGCCATATCGTTATTATACCTTACCCCTTATTATGATAGTGCTATTAAAAGCCCTATATCTGTTGTTCCGCCACCACCGCCGCTTAGTATCACCTTGTTGGTAGCGTCGTTGTATGTTGCTGTTATGTTTGTATGTCCTGAGTGTGCTAAAAGTGGTGCGGCAAAGTCTTGAACTTCTTCTTGAGTAAGAGTCGCTCCTCCAGTAGACAAAGCATTCCAAACCGATCCATCCCAAACAAATGTTTTTCCAGATATAACATACTGCTGTCCATTTGTTGGAGATGATGGAAAACCTAGTGCTGATGACATATTTACTCCTTGTTATAATTTTATCATAAATTATACTTCAACCCAGAAAGAGCCGTCATATATATATGTTTTTGCTGTTGAAGAATTTAACCAAATAGAACCAAGAACTGGACTTGTTGGTGGTATAGATGTTACTGCAGCTACCGCTTGAGAACTTGATCCACCTACTTCTATCCAAAATGCTCCGTCCCAGATATATGTTTTACCATTATCTGAGTCTAACCAAATGTCTCCTAGTCCTGGTGTTGATGGGGCTGTAGGAGAAATTATTACAGAAGCTCCACCGCCACCGCCAGAGTTGCCTTGAAGAACAATTCTATTATTTGCATCATCATATGAAGCAGTTATGTTTGTATGAAAAGCGTGATTTAATAATGGGGCTACATAGTCTTGGATCTCTTCTTGTGTTAATTGTGGTGCAGACCCAGTAAAGCTAATTGTTCCATTTTCATCATTATAAGAAACTGATATATTTGTATGTGTACCAGATGTTATCATCTGAGCTGCAACATCTTGAATTTCTTCTGTGATATTTAATTGACTTAAAGGTACAAATCCGCCTACTAGTTGAGCTACTCCGTCTAGTGCTCCTACATCAGAAATTGGTACATATATACTTGGAAGAGAGTTACCTAATCCTGCAACTGCTATATCTGTGTATTCATTAGCGTTTGTAAGGGCTGTGCCAGCCGCAAGGCTTGCTGCGTCGTCTGCGTAGGTACGTGTAGATATAGTAGTGGTGTCTACAGATACAGTTAATGTGTCTAATGAATCATCATAAAGTTTTGTTATACCAGAGCCAGCAATAAGAACCGAATCAACTGCATCCATTACCGCTTCAGAATCAAACGGTTGGTCTTCTAGGGCCTTAACCCTATACTCTATAGAAGATGGGTCTGTTGAATTGTTTGTGCCTAATTTAACCTGCAATGCCTCTATAGCATCGTTAGCGTCTGCGTGTTGGGCGGCATGAGATACGGCGGCAACCGAATCCGTTGGTTGCGGATTTAAAAAGGAGTCAAGCTCCTCTGGAAATTGTGTTGCCATTTACGTATACCTCTTTTCCAATTATACCCCAGTATTTGTTAGTAGATTACCATTTTCCTAACGGGCAGGTAGCGTGTTGTAGTTTGGTTTTCATAACCATAAAGCATCCGCACTGCTTACATTGTTTTGTTAAATCTATGAGCTCTGGGCAGCCCTTGCAAATGTCATATCTCCTTTCTCCCTCTTCCTCTGTGGCATATTCAGTATTTGGGTTCAATAAATCCCATGGCCTAGTGTCTCCAAGCCTCTCCTTGTACTGTTGCCATTTGCTTTTTTCTGTCATTCGTATACTCCTGGAACTATAAACTGACCATCTACATATAGCCAGCCAACCTCTGCCAATTCAGCATGACGCTGCACTGACTTATCAACATAAACAAATTCTGGATCTGACAGAAGTCCTGCTTGAGTCATTTCATTAGACAAGATTCGTTCTGTTTCTTCATTATAGACAAAAGATGTACAGAATAGTTCACCCAGTGGAACGCATTCAGAAAATTCTGTTGCGCCCATAACCTTGTTAGCAATTTCTTCTTTCAGGCCCATAAAAAAAGCAATCTCTCCGTCTATAATAACTGCTATTTGTTTTGCAGATTCGCCAATTTGAACCTTATTATATTTTACTCCTGGCATAAACCAGTCTTCTTCTAATAAATTGATCATAATGCATTATACCTTTTGCTCTTAGATTTGTAAATACTATACATAGCAAGCCGTTCTAGATCCGTCTGAGTTAAAGTTAGCAGCACATTCTCCCACAGAATAGCATGTATAATAATTATTACTTGCGCTATTTGTTACGTCATAGCTCTTGCATTGCCACTTTTGAGTTTTATTTACGTTAGGGCAACATGAGCCAGAAGAGGTTCCACCAATTGAGCCTGCATTTGGTGAACCAGAAGGACAGCAATTTGAAGAATAGTGATATGACCCCATATCCTGATAATTACATGTACAAGATTGTGGGGGATTTGTAGACTGACATGATGGATATCCAGATGTTGAACATGTTCTTGAAAACCCTGAGCCTGATCCTGAATTATTAAAGGTAGATGTTGAGTATCCGCAGTTTCCAACTCCGCCGCCAGGGTAAGACTCTGTGCAGTACCACGTTGTTGTTGGTGGTGGAGGAGCTGTATATCCACACTGTCCGTCAACTTGACTATTACTAATTATAATTTGTTGAGTTGTTATTCCACAGTTATAATCATATGTTCCGTTCCAAGAACCATTTACTAAAATTTGTCTTCTAGCATTAAATTGCCATGTTTGATAAGTTACAAGGTACGTTCCGCTGCAATAGCTTCCACCGCCTACTGGAGAATCTCCAATTGCGTCACCATATGCTTCGCAGGGTCCGTACGTTACTGGGTTTGTATATCCACATGAACCATCTACTTGGCTAGAACTAGTAATACTTCTCTCCGTAACTACTCCGCAACCTGAAGTTGTATAGGAAGATCCGTCCCAGGAGCCATTTACGTAAATCTTTTTTCTAGAATTATATGCATAATCTATATAATTTTGAGTAAAGGTTCCACTACATTGTGTTCCGCTATTGACCTGATAAAGAGCGCTTCCATAAGATTCACAAGGTCCATATGTTATCGGATTAGTATATCCACATAGCCCATCAATCTGAGAGCTGCTTGTTACAGAACGAACATCTGTTGTTCCACATCCTTCTGTTGTATACGAAGATCCATCCCATATTCCGTCAGAATATATTTTTTTACGTGTATTGTATCTATAATCTGTATAATTTTCATAGTATGTTCCAGAGCACTGATTTCCGCTTCCAATATTTGTGCCAGATCCATATGCTTCGCATGGCCCATAAGTAATTGTTGGTGGCGTAACATATCCGCATTGACCGTTTACCTGAGAACTACCAGTTATTGACCTAGTTGTTGTTGGCGCACAGCCATCAGTAGAATATGAAGTTCCATCCCAAACTCCATCAGAGTATATTTTTTTGCGTGTACTGTAGCTATAATCAATATAAGTTTCTGTATATGTTCCATTACATTGTGTTCCGCTACCAACATTTGTACCAGATCCATAAGACTCACATGGCCCATATGTAATAACTGGTGCTGGTGGAACGTAATTATAATAAACAAATGGTACTGTGTGGCCAAGTGGGAATACTGAACCAGAAGAAATGGACTGTGAACTAATAAATAAATTTAGTCCTGATGTATTTGTTTGCTCTTGAGATTCTGAATAATTAAACCCAGCAGACTGAATAGCCGCAATTGCTTGCTCTCTTGTAAGCCCACTTAAATTGGGAATGCTTGATCTTCTGATTCCGCCCCTGCTAGATCTTTTACGCATTTTAAGCGCTCAAATCGCCAAGGACAACCCAGGAGTTTAGTGATCTTTTAATTAGTGTTGCAGAGCTCCATTGTGCTCTTAATTTTACTCCAGGTGTTCCGTTTGGAGTAAATCCATCTCCAGCAACTACTACCTGAGATGTACCTGTTTGAAGAATATCGCATGTAAAACCTACTGGAAACAATAATGGTGAATCTGAAATTGTTACAGATCCTCCGCCAGACATTTCAATTAATTTTCCTAAATCTGAAGACTGAAGTGTGTAACTAGAAGACTGTTGATTAGTTGATACCGTAAAGTCTGGCTTTAAATCTAATGCTGCAGCAGTTGCATAAACAGTTGAGTCTGAAGACCCGTCTGCTTTTAAAAATTGACTTGAGGTTCCATATGGTTTTACAAACTGGGCTGCTGTTATTGTTGAATCTGTTGCGTACACAGATCCAGTAAAATTAGGATTATTAATTGTTGCTGATGAAGCTGTAAATCCAGCTACCTCTAAATCATCAAGTGATCCTTCTGTAAAATCAACCGTTGTAGATGGCTCCGTTACAACACCTTTAAATAGCTTCCACTTATTTGCAGATACATCTCTCACTATTCCCGCATGCTTTGCTGACCCATCATTATAAGCAACAACAATGCCAAGATCTACTGTGTTTGCTGGATTTTGGTGTGCAAGTTGTACTAGGTTATCTTCAATTGTAATAGATGTTGCACTTGCTGCAAAGTTTGTTCCATTAATAGTAAAATCTCCGTTTACAACAAGGTCGTCTGTTGTAGCAGTGCCAGTAAATGTTGGAGAATTTATGGTTGAATATACTGTTAAGTCTGGTTTTCCAATTAAATCGTCATATGCTCCGCTAAATATGCTAGGTTTACCAGTTAGATCATCATAGGCTCCGCTAAATAATGTTGGCTGGTTTGTTAAGCTTAAATAAGATCCGTCAAATAGTGTTGGTTTATTCTTTAACTGATCATATGTAATATTTGGTATATCTCTACCGTCAATATTTAATCTTTTTCCAGACCCAATCTCTGACCAATATAATGTGCTTGATGTTGGTATACTTTCATTTTCATAATTAGCAACATATATCTTACCGCCATCATAAACTATATCTCCAATTAAATATCTTGTATTTTCTCCGCCTGGAAGAAGTGTATGGTTTACTGTCCATTGAACTGCGCCTAATGCAATGTTTGGCTTGTCTGAAAGGTCATTATATGATCCACTGAATAGTTCAGAGTCTCTTGCAATTGATGGAGAAATTTGAGAATCTGGAACATAGCCACCAACAAGTTGTGCAACACCGTCTAATGCGCCAACGTCCGACTGCGGGACATAAGAGTCTCCAATAGAGTTTCCTAATCCAGATACTGCTAAGTCTGTATACTCATTTGCTGATGATATTGCATTTGATTGTGCTGTAGATGCTGATCCTATAGCATCATATGCCAAAACTGTAGCGTCTAAAGCTCTCTCGTCTGTAAAATAAAGATTTGTACTTCCTTCAGTTAAATTATCTGTTGTTGATCCAGCTAAACCGCCCTGTGCTGAAATTGTTAATCCTGCTCCATTTCCAGTAATTGTAATATTAGA
>Ga0209358_10000954_pt1 | contig 24163 bp, 19 predicted proteins | sample LauGreFa1BDMLBSN_2_FD_187574 | JGI IMG/M metagenome (GOLD analysis project Ga0209358, IMG submission 187574) | Freshwater lake microbial communities from Lake Michigan, USA - Fa13.BD.MLB.SN (SPAdes) (version 2) | ecosystem: Environmental > Aquatic > Freshwater > Lake | place: Lake Michigan, USA...
AGGGGCCTGTTTGGGTGCATTGGCACGCTGGCAGCTGAGTATTCAGTTCAACACGTCGGACATGCTGCCATGGGGCACGCTCTACGCCAACTTGATCGGCGGCTACCTGATCGGTGTGTGCGTCGCTGTTTTTCAGCAAGCCCCTGAGCTCGATCCTCTGTGGCGCTTGCTGCTGGTCACAGGTTTTTTGGGCGCGTTGACCACGTTTTCATCGTTCAGCAGTGAGGTAGTCCAGATGTTGCTCAATGCCCGCTATGCCATGGCCTTGTTGACCGCCGGTTTGCATTTGTTCGGCTCGTTGCTGTGCACCTGGGTCGGCATCAAATCGGTGGAATGGTTGTGGGCGCGGTAAGCAGCCTGTCAGCACCGTGCCCGACATTGGTCTGCACATGAACATGTCCGCTGTCACCGTCAACCGCTTGGCTTTGTTAGAGCAAGCCCGAACCGCCATCATGCAAGATGGCGACACGCATTCGCCCTTGGTGGCCGATTGGATCAGCCAAAGCTGGCAACGCTGTCTGGCGCAAGGCATGCAACCGCACTACCAAGTGGGCTTTGATCCTGTGTCAGACGCGCACATCAAACGCACACTGGACCAACACCATGCGCTGATTCAAGCCGCCCGTCCAGAGCTTGAGCGATTGGGCCGCGCCATTGCAGGCACCTCGTTTTTTCCATTGATCACGGATGCCAAAGGCATGGTGATCGAGGTAGGTGCCGGCGTGGACCGCCATGACCGACGGGTCGACGTGATTGCCCGTGTGGGGATCGACTTGAGCGAGCAAGCCGTGGGCACCTCGGCCATTTGTGCCGCGCTGATCGAGCAAAAACCCGTGTGGTTGCACCGGAGTGAACATTTTTTCAAAGACACCTCGATTTACAGTTGTGCCGGTGCCCCTTTGTGGAACGGCCAAGGCGAATGCATAGGCATGCTTGACCTGACGGCAGTGATGAGCCAAGAAAGGCCCGAACTGATTCATTTGGCAGCCTTGTCTGCGCGCAGCATCAGCAACGCTTTTTTGCTGCGACAACCACACCATTTGTTGCTGCGTTTGAATTGGCCTGGTCGCTTGATGGGCGACGATAACGACGGTTTGTTGTTGCTCAACAGTGATGGTGAAGTGTTGGGTGCCAACAGGCTGGCGCGTGACATGCTGCATTGGACAGGGGATGCACACCAACATGCCAGTGACTTGTTTGCCATCCCCGCAGGCTTGTTGTTTGATGGTGCGAACCAGTCACAAAGCATGGATGTGCCGCTGTGGTCAGGGCTGAATTTGCATGTGCAAACCTTTTTGCAACATGCTTACAACAATCCGTCACAACCGGCTACTACAGGCTCGCTGCAACAACTGCAACTGGCCATGATCAACAAAGCCGTGGCCCATGCCAAAGGCAATGTGGCGCAAGCCGCGAAAGCACTGGGCATCAGCCGGGCCACGCTTTACAGAAAACTGTCGCGCAAGAGCAGCCATTAGCATTTGTAGGCCCATGCCTTGGCGCATAGAATGCGCGCTTGCCCATACCTCGGAGCTGGCTATGCAAGGACTACTCGCTTTTTCAAACGCGGTTGACCGATTCAATACTTGGATCAACCGCTATGTGATCTGGCTGATATTGGCGGCCACTCTCATCAGCGCGGTCAATGCATTGGTGCGCAAAATATTCAACACCAGTTCCAACGCGTTTTTAGAAGTCCAGTGGTACTTGTTCGCAGCCTCTTTTTTGCTGGCCTCTTGCTATACCTTGCTGCAAAACGAGCATGTCAAGATTGACGTGGTGTATTCCAAATTTACCCGCCGTACCCAAACGCAAATCGATATTTTCGGGTTCACTTGCTTCATGTTGCCCATGTGCACAGCGGTGATGTGGTTCGGTGTGCCGTTTTTCTGGAAAGGCCTCATGTCCGGTGAAATGTCTTCCAATGCCGGCGGACTGATCCGTTGGCCGGTGTACGCCATGATTCCCCTGGGCTTTGGCCTTTTGTGGTTACAAGGGGCGTCTGAGTTGATCAAGCGCATTGCTTTTCTCAAGGGTTTGATTCCCGACCCCACTTTGAAGCCTGGCGAAAAATCCGCTGAAGAAGAACTGGCCGAAGAAATTCGCAAATTGGCCGAATCCAAAACACTTTCACGTAACGCCTGATTCGGGACCACACACCATGGAAATCATTACTCAAAACCTCGCCCCGGTCATGTTCATGGGGTTGATTGTTTTTCTGATGCTGGGCTTTCCGGTCGCTTTCAGTTTGGGCGCATGCGGACTGTTCTTTGGCTTCATCGGCATCGAGTTGGGCGTGCTGCCCGAAGCGTTGTTACAGGCTTTGCCTTTGCGTATCTTCGGCATCATGCAAAACGACACCTTGCTGGCCATACCGTTTTTCACGCTCATGGGCTTGATATTGGAACGCTCAGGCATGGCCGAAGACTTACTGGACACCATCGGTCAACTGTTTGGTCCGATCCGAGGCGGTTTAGCGATTGCTGTGATTTTGGTGGGAGCCTTGCTGGCCGCCACGACTGGCGTGGTGGCTGCATCTGTGATTTCCATGGGCCTGATTTCCTTGCCCATCATGTTGCGCTATGGCTATGACCGCCGAATAGCCTCTGGTGCGATTGCTGCATCGGGCACCTTGGCACAAATCATCCCGCCGTCTTTGGTACTGATCATTTTGGCGGACCAACTCGGACGCAGCGTCGGCGAAATGTACAAAGGCGCTTTTCTACCGGGCTTCATTCTCACCGGCATGTACTTGCTATTCATCATGGGAATAGCCATATTCCGTCCGCAATGGGTGCCTGCCTTGCCCTTGTCCGCACGCACCATCCGTGAAGACAATGGCAAATCCGGATTGCTCTCGCTGTTGCTGCTGACGATTTTGTGTGGTTTGTCCGCTCTGTACTTGGCGCAAAGCTATCCGGCTATCTTGGATTACTTCAAAGGCAGCACTGGCGCCAACCCGGCCAAAGATGAAACCATTGTGGTGTCTCTGTGCAGCGGCGTGCTGTTGGCATTTGTGCTGGCCGTGATCAACAAAACAACGCGTTTGGGTTTGCTGTCCAACATGGCCGAACGTGTGACCTTTGTGTTGATTCCACCCCTGCTGCTGATTTTCTTGGTGCTGGGCACGATCTTCTTGGGTATCGCCACCCCTACCGAGGGCGGTGCCATGGGCGCCTTGGGTGCCATCATCATGGCCACGGTGCGCGGAAGACTCAGCTATTCACTGCTCAAACAGGCGTTGACCTCGACCACCAAACTATCCAGCTTTGTGCTGTTCATTCTGATTGGCTCCACTTGTTTTAGCTTGGTGTTCCAAGGCGTAGATGGCCATATCTGGGTGGAACATTTGCTGGGCGATTTGCCCGGTGGACAACTGGGTTTTCTGATCGTCGTCAACATACTGATATTTATTCTGGCCTTTTTCTTGGACTTCTTTGAACTGGCGTTCATCGTGGTGCCATTGCTGGGGCCGGTTGCAGAAAAACTCGGTATCGACCTGATCTGGTTTGGCGTGTTGTTGGCCGTGAACATGCAGACATCTTTCATGCACCCACCGTTTGGCTTTGCACTGTTTTATTTGCGAAGCGTGGCCCCCATCAAAGCGTATTTCGACAAGCCCACGCAAAAGGAAATCCAGCCAGTCACCACCATGCAAATTTATTGGGGTGCCGTGCCTTATGTGATCATCCAAATCATCATGGTGGGCTTGATCATCGCCTTCCCTGGCATTGTGTCCAGTGGCTTGGACAAAGAAGAGGTTCTGAGTGATGAGCAAGTGCAAATGGAAATGATGAACGCCACCCAGGACGGTGGTGCGACCATGGATCCCGCTTTAGCGCTACCAACCGCTGATGGGGCCTTGCCAGAAGACGATCCTATGAAAATGATGCAAGAGTCTATGAACAAGGATGCCAACACCAAATAACTTCTGGTGAGTTTCAACTCTTCAATCCCAAGGCAATATCGTTTGCACCGCGCCATAAAAAAACCCCCGTTAGGCCTCACCTAACGGGGGTTTTGTCATGGAGCCAGCAAAAGTATCAGAGTTTGACGCTTTGCATGTACCTGTCAAACGATGCCTCTGAAAAACGGAACCACAGGTTTTGTTGTTTACGGAATGCGGAATAGTCCGCGTACACCTTTTTCCAGTTCGGATTTTTGGCACTCAGTTCTTCGTAAAGCGCCATGGATTCTTTGAACGCGGTGTCCATGACGTCTTTGGGGAAAGGCAATACCTTGGTTTTGCCCGCCACCAATTGCATCAGCGCGCCGGGGTTGCGGGCATCGTATTTGGCCTGACAGTCAACGTGCGCAAAAGCTGCTGCACACTCAATGATGGATTTGTTGACCGCCGACAAACCGTTATAGGCTTTTTCGTTGATATAGAAATCGAGCTCGGGGCCACCTTCCCAAAAACCCGGGTAGTAATAAAAAGGCGCGACCTTGTTGAAGCCCAGTTTTTGGTCATCGTAGGGGCCAATCCATTCTGCGGCGTCGATCGTGCCTTTTTCCAAAGCTTGGTAAATTTCGCCGCCGGGAATGTTTTGCGGCACGCCGCCCATGCGTTCAATCACTTTGCCAGCAAACCCGCCCACACGAAACTTCAGTCCCTTCATATCCGCCAGGGATTTGACTTCCTTGCGAAACCAGCCGCCCATTTGCGAACCAGTATTGCCGCCCGGAAAATTCACGATGCTGTATTGCTTGTAAAACTCGCGCATGAGTTTGAGGCCATTGCCTTGGAACATCCAGGCTGTGGTTTGGCGGCTGTTGAGGCCAAATGGCACGGCGCAACCCAAAGCGAAGGTTTCGTCTTTGCCAAAAAAATAGTACGGGGCGGTATGGGCCATTTCTACCGTGCCATTTTGCACACCATCGACCACGCCAAACGGAGGCATGAGTTCACCCGCAGCATGGGTTGAGATGACAAATTTGCCACCACTCAATTCGCCGACTTTTTTGGCGAAGGTTTCAGCCGCGCCGTAAATGGTGTCGAGTGATTTGGGAAAACTAGAAGCCAAACGCCAGCGAATGGCCTCTTGGGCGTGCACAGCCGGGGCCATGCCAGCCCCAATCACCCCTGCAATGCCTGCGTTTTTGAGTGCAGAACGACGATCCATGAATGAGCTCCAATCCAATTTAAGTTAAGCCAAAAATTTTATCAGCCAACCAGTTTGAGATTGCCAGTGTTGGTCTTGTCATCCGCGCTCAGCAAGTGGTTAAAGCGGCCGCGCACTGAAGCTTCGATACCTGATGCATCCAAGCCCAGTGCCGACATGATTTTGGCAGGGTCACCATGGTCGGTGAACACATCGGGTACCCCGAGTCGCAATACCGGCAGATAGATTTGTGCGTCTTGCAAGGCCTCGAGCACTGCAGAACCGGCACCGCCCATGAGCGCGCCTTCTTCAACCGTGACCAAGGCTTGGTGACTGGTTGCAATTTGCATCAACAACTCGGTATCCAGCGGTTTGGCCCAGCGCATATTGACCACCGTGGCATTCATTGCATTGGCGGCTTCAATAGCCGGGTAGAGCAATGTGCCAAAAGCCAATATCGCCACCGACTTTCCTTGCCGGCGAATTTCTCCCTTGCCAAACGGCAAGCTGGGCAGACCAGCGGCTTGCGCAGCACCCGCACCGGCACCACGCGGATAACGCACCGCCACGGTATGGTCTTGGGCATGCGCCGTGCTGAGCAGCATGCGGCATTCGTTTTCATCGGCGGGACAAGCAATGCTGACCTGCGGCACGCAACGCAAAAAAGGGATGTCGTACACACCCGCATGGGTGGGGCCATCGGCACCCACAATACCGGCACGGTCGAGCGCCAGCACCATGGGCAATTTTTGCAACGCCACATCGTGGATCAACTGGTCATAAGCGCGTTGCAAGAACGTGGAATAAATCGCCACCACGGGCTTCAAGCCTTCGCAAGCCAGGCCCGCTGCGAATGTGAGGGCGTGTTGTTCGGCTATGCCGACATCGTGGTAGCGCTCAGGAAAACGCTGGTGAAACTCGACCATGCCCGAGCCTTCGCGCATCGCAGGTGTGATGGCGACCAAGCGCGGATCATGTTCGGCCATGTCGCACAGCCAGCGGCCGAACACTTGGCTGAAGGTTTGCTTGGGCGCGGTGGTGGGTGGCACGATGCCCACCTTGGGGTCAAATTTGCCCGGGCCGTGGTAAGCGATCGGATCGGCCTCGGCGAGTTTGTAGCCTTGGCCTTTGCGGGTGACCACATGCAAAAACTGCGGCCCGCTCAATTGCTTGATGTTTTGCAGTGTGGGTATCAGCGCGTCCAAATCATGGCCATCAATCGGACCGATGTAGTTAAAGCCGAATTTTTCAAACAACGTGGCGGGCAAAATCAGGCCCTTGGTTTGGTGTTCTAAGCGTTTGGCAAGCTCGAACAAGGGCGGGGCATTTTTCAAGACTTGGCGGCCCACTTCTTTGGCAGCGGTGTAAAAACGCCCGCTCATCAATTGCGCCAAATAGCGGTTGAGCGCACCCACCGGCGGGCTGATGGACATGTCGTTGTCGTTGAGGATAACCAACATATTGCAGTCGGCCACGCCTGCGTTGTTCATGGCTTCGAACGCCATGCCAGCGGTCATGGCACCGTCGCCGATGATGGCCACGCTGTGGCGTTTCTCGCCTTTTTGTTTGGCTGCCAAGGCCATGCCCAGCGCGGCAGAAATACTGGTGGAGGAATGCGCAGTGCCGAAAGCGTCGTATTCGCTTTCATCGCGTTTGGGAAAACCTGCCACGCCACCCAACTGGCGCAACGTGCCCATGCGGTCACGGCGACCAGTCAAAATTTTGTGCGGATAGGTTTGGTGGCCCACATCCCAGACCAAGCGGTCGTGCGGTGTGTTGAACACATGGTGCAACGCCACGGTCAATTCGACCGTGCCCAAGTTTGAGCTGAAATGGCCGCCGGTTTTACCAACCGTCTCGATCAAAAAGCTGCGCAATTCGTTGGCCAACGCCGGCAATTGCTGGACTGACAGTCGCCGCACATCCGCAGGCGTTTGGATACTGTCTAACAATGGGGTCATGGGGCCTTCTCCTGCGGTGTTTGCCAACCGTCGATCGGCGTGTTCCGCTTTAGCTTAGGTGTGTCAACTGAAGTTGACAATCAGGGGTTTTCCCTGATGAGCATACCACCCGTGATGCCTGTTGTGGCAAGGGCAGAATCGAAAAACCCCTGGGGTTTGACACCACAGGGGTTGGGCTTGGGAACAACGAAAAGAACTGGGGATCAGCCTTTTTTGGCCCAAGCACTGCACCAACCGGCGCCGGCGACTTTTTTGCCTGCAAACAAAGGACAACCGCCAGCTTTGTCGCTGGCTTTGCCTTGGAACAATGCGCAATTGGCACAATTTTGGTCAGGCTTGTGCGAGGCAAATTTTTTGCCATCGACTTTGGTGGTGTCTGCTTTGTACCCCAAGGCAGCGGCCTGTCCATCTTTTTCGTCCACCATGGCTTGCGCAAACACTTGGCCACCCGCCAACAAAGCACTGGCACCCACACCCAGCTGAACTACAAATTCGCGACGACTTGTCATATGTATCTCCGATGATTGAAAGGCCCCGATAGGGGATTTACCCCGGTATTCTTGCGCACACTGGGATATGTACCCTCAACGCCCCGCAGATACCCTAGGTTGACGCTCAAGTAAAGGGGGATTCATCCACTGAATGGCCCGTTGAGCGAAATGGTGGCGTGGTTCAACATACCTGCGGTGGTCACCCACAGCAAATAAGGCAACAACAGCCATGCCGCAACCCGGCGACGCGGATAAATGAACACTATCAATATAAAAATGCTCTGCCATAAAAACAAAAGCTCCACCAACGACCAGTCAGGGCGATGCCATTTGAAATAAATGACGCTCCAAAACACGTTGCAAAACGCGTTCAATGCCCACAGACCCAGCCACTGCCAACGTTCCTGCTCGCTGCGACTGGCATGCCAACCCATCCACGCACTGATGGCGCACAGGCTGAAGATCACCGACCAAATCAGCCCAAAAGCGGCATCTGGCGGTTTCCAAGGCGGCTGCTTCAACTGGAAATACCAAGCATCCAAGACCGTCAAGGACGACCCAATACCGGCGACTGCGAAGCTGACAGCGAATGCCAGCAACAACCCGCGCCAATGTCGCCGCAAGCTGGGCAAGCCGGGGGCGATCGGCTGCGCGGGTTGCGCCAAGCCAAGGTCTTCAGAGGTATTCATCGTATTTTCCGATTTCAAGGGTTTTCCCTAGTTAGAAATTCTTCAACACACTTTGTAATGTCAACTTCAATTGACACATTCCCACACTGCCTACGTCGCCGCCTCAGACCACACGCATGACCCATTCTTCGCCTGCGAACCCATCTGTCAAAGTGGTCATCTTGACCATGGACACGCACCTCAATAGCGCAGCTATCAAGGCGCGCAATGCGCTGGTGCGACAGGTGCCCAACCTGAGTTTTGCCATCCATTCCGCGTCTGAATATTCTGCCGATGCGCAAAAACTCGCACGGTGCCAAGGGGACATTGCCAGCGCCGACATCATCATCGTGAGCATGCTGTTTTTGGAAGACCACTTTCAGCCGATTCTGCCCGACTTGCAAGCGCGGCGAGACCATTGCACCGCCATGGTCTGCATCATGTCGGCGGCAGAGGTGGTCAAACTCACCCGCATGGGCAAGCTCGACATGGGCAAACCCAGCACCGGCCCGATGGCGTTTTTGAAAAAATTGCGCGGCAGCAAACCGCAAGCCGGCCAAGACGCCTCTGCCGGCGCCCGGCAAATGAAAATGCTGCGGCGCTTGCCGCAAATTTTGCGGTTTGTCCCCGGCACAGCGCAAGACCTGCGCGCTTATTTCCTCACCTTGCAATATTGGCTGGGCGGCTCGCAAGAGAACATCCACAACCTGGTGCTGTATTTGGTGGACCGCTATGCCAAGCAGGCCTTGCCCGACAAATCGGCTGCGCTGAAAGTGTCCTCGCCCGCCGAGTACCCCGAGGTCGGTGTCTACCACCCTCGCATGCAACCGCGTTTGCATCCCGACTTGGCGCAGTTGCCGCAAATCGTCAAACCGCAAGCCGCCAAAGGACGCGTGGGCGTGTTGTTGTTGCGTTCATATTTGATCGCCAGCAACACCCAGCACTACGATGCGGTCATCGCCGCGCTCGAGGTGCAAGGCTTGCAGGTGGTGCCCGTGTTCGCCACGGGGCTGGATTCACGCCCAGCCATCGAAGCATTTTTTATCCAAGACGGTCAATGCACCGTAGACGCAGTGATATCGCTCACCGGTTTTTCCTTGGTCGGCGGGCCTGCATACAACGACGCGCATGCGGCTGAAGAAATTTTGGGTCGTCTCGATGTCCCTTACATCGCCGCGCATCCGGTGGAATTTCAAACGCTGGACCAATGGGGCGGCTCCAGCCGTGGCCTGCTGCCGGTCGAGTCCACCATCATGATCGCCATTCCCGAACTCGATGGTTCGGTGGTGCCCATGGTTTATGGCGGTCGCCCGGGTGCCGAAGGGGTGACTTGCACCGGTTGCCACCAGCGCTGCACCTTCACCAAAGACCACCACCAAGAAGACATGTTCACTTGCACCGAGCGCACCGCCATGCTCGCCATGCGGGTGGCCAAGTTGGTGGCTTTGCGGCGCAGCGAACGCGCCCAACGGCGCGTGGCCATGGTCATCTTCAACTTTCCGCCCAATGCAGGCAACACCGGCACCGCGGCTTATTTGGCGGTGTTCGAGTCGCTCTACAACACCATGAAAGCGATGAAAGCGCAAGGCTACAGCGTTGACCTGCCCGCGTCCTGCGAAGCCCTGGAGCAAAGCATTTTGGAGGGCAACCGCATGCAATACGGTGCGGATGCGAATGTGCACACGCTTATTTCTGCCGAAGACCATGTGCGACGCGAGCGCTATTTGGCCGATATCGAAGCGCATTGGGGTCCTGCGCCCGGCAAACTGTTGTCCAACGGTGAGTCCATTTTTGTGCTGGGCCAGCAATTCGGCAACCTGCTGGTGACGGTGCAACCGGCCTTTGGCCATGAAGGCGACCCGATGCGCTTGTTGTTTGAGGGCGGGTTTGCGCCGACGCATGCGTTCTCTGCGTTTTATCGCTATTTGCGCGAGGACTTCGCCGCGCATGCGGTGCTGCATTTCGGCACGCACGGATCGCTGGAATTCATGCCGGGCAAACAAACCGGATTGGCGGGCAGTTGCTGGCCGGACCGCTTGATCGACGACTTGCCGAATTTTTATTTGTACGCCGCCAACAACCCGTCCGAGGGCGCGATTGCCAAACGCCGAGGCGGCGCCACGTTGATCAGCTATTTATCGCCGACGGTGGAAGAAGCCGGTTTGTACACCGGTTTGATCGATCTCAAAGCGTCTATCGACCGCTGGCGCAACCTCAGCCCCGCCGACATGGCTGACATGGGCAGTTTGGCGGAATTGATCCAAGCCCAAGCCGCCGCCATAGACCTCGCGCCCGCAGAGCCGGTTTGGAAGCTTGACGGCGGTGTAGAGGCCGTCGCGCAAGTGCACCAAGCCATCGAGCGGCTGTCTGGACAGATGTTGGAGCTCGAATACACCTTGATTCCGCACGGCTTGCATGTGGTGGGCAAGCCTTATGCGCGTGAGCAATACCTCAATATGCTGGGCGCCATGGCCGACAGCCACGGGCTGGGAGACGTTGCCCCGGCGGCCATCGCTGCCATCGTGGACGGCAGCAACGCCGCGCAGGCGGCTGAACTCAGTGGCGTAGCACCGTCACAGGAACGGGACAAATTGTTTGACACCTTGGCCAGCACCTACACGCTGATGGGCAAGAACAGCGAAATTGAAGGCCTGCTCAACGCATTGGATGGCCGCTACATTCACCCAGCGCCCGGCGGCGACTTGATTCGCACCCCCGAAGTCCTGCCCACCGGGCGCAATTTGCATGGCTTTGACCCGTTTCGCATTCCCAGCGCGTTCGCGGTGCAAGACGGCGCACGCCAAGCCGACAAATTGATCACCCGCTTCATGGAAGACGGCAACCCGTTGCCCGAGTCGATCGCTATCGTGCTGTGGGGCAGTGACAACTTGAAATCAGAAGGCAGTCAAATCGGTCAGGCGCTGCGTTTGCTGGGGGCAAAACCTCGTTTTGACAGCTATGGCCGCTTGGTCGGCGCACAGTTGATTCCGCTGGCCGAGTTGGGTCGCCCACGCATCGACGTGGTGGTGACCCTGTCTGGCATCTTCCGCGACCTGTTGCCGCTGCAAATCAAAATGCTCGCGCAAGCAGCGTTGTTGGCCGCGCAAGCCGACGAATCGCCCGACGACAACTTCATCCGCAAACACGCCTTGGCTTACCAGCAAGAACACCAATGCGACATGCAAACCGCTGCCTTGCGGGTGTTTGGCAATGCCGACGGTACCTACGGGGCCAACGTCAACCATTTGGTCGACAACGGTTGCTGGGACAACGAAGACGAATTGGCCAACGCCTACACCTCGCGCAAAGGGTTTGCGTTTGGCGTGAGCGGTCAACCGGTGTCGCACCCCGGCTTGCTCAAAAGCGCCTTGGCCGATGTGCAACTCACCTACCAAAACCTCGAGTCGGTTGAACTCGGCGTCACCACCGTGGACAACTATTTCGACACACTCGGCGGCATCACCCGCGCGGTGCGTCAAGCCAAAGGCGGCAGCGACAACACGCCGGTCTACATTGGTGACCAAACCCGAGGGGACGGTACGGTGCGCAGTTTGTCAGAACAAGTCGCACTGGAAACCCGCACCCGCATGCTCAACCCCAAGTGGTACGAAGGCATGCTGGAACACGGCTACGAAGGTGTGCGGCAAATTGAAGTGCACATCACCAACACCATGGGTTGGTCAGCCACCACAGGGCAGGTGCAACCTTGGGTCTACAAACAACTGTCTGAAACCTTTGTGCTCAACCCCGAAATGCGCGAGCGGTTGGCCAAACTCAACCCCACAGCTTCGGCCCGTTTGGCAAACCGTTTGATCGAAGCCTCCGCGCGTTCTTACTGGACCCCAGACGCCGATATGTTGCGGCAACTCCAACAAGCCAGTGATGAACTCGAAGACCGTTTGGAAGGGGTGTACGAACCTGCCTCGAACTGACGGTCGCCTGATTTTTTCCTTGATTCAGCATGGCGACTGGGTTGCTGTGCGCCTTTCGTAAGATCGCCCCATGGCTATTCCCTTTCCCTTCTCCGCCATCGTCGGCCAGGACGAGATGAAACTGGCGATCCAAATCGTCGCTGTCGACCCCAAAGTGGGCGGCGTGCTCGCACTGGGCGACAGAGGCACCGGCAAGTCCACCGCGGTGCGGGCATTGGCAGACTTGCTCCCCCCGATACACGTGGTCAAAGGTTGTGCTTATGGCTGCGACCCGCAAAGCCAGTTGGCGAATTGCCCCGACTGCAGTCGCTTGAAAGCAGGCAGCAAAATCGCCACCGAAAGCAAACCTGTGCCAGTCATCGATTTGCCCTTGGGCGCCACCGAAGACCGCGTGGTCGGCGCACTGGATTTGGAGCAAGCACTCAGCCAAGGCATCAAAGCGTTTTCTCCAGGCCTGCTGGCGCAAGCCAACCGCGGTTTTTTGTACATCGATGAAGTCAATTTGCTGGAAGACCATTTGGTCGATTTGCTGATTGATGTGGCGGCCTCCGGTGAAAACGTGGTGGAACGCGAAGGCTTGAGCATTCGCCATCCTGCGCGTTTTGTGTTGGTTGGCAGCGGCAACCCCGAAGAAGGCGAACTGCGCCCGCAGCTGCTCGACCGTTTTGGTCTGTCGGTGGAAGTGCGCACGCCACAAGACTTGGACCAACGTGTGCTGGTGATCAAGCGCCGCGATGCGTTCGAGCGCGACCCGCAAGCGTTTCGCGACAGTTGTGCCGCTGACAACGAGGCGTTGCGCAAACACATTGTCAAAGCGCGCAAAGGCCTGGAAAAAGTACACACCGGCGACGATTTGCTGCGCACCTGCGCGCAGCTGTGCCAAAAGCTGGGCACCGACGGGCTGCGTGCCGAACTCACCTTGATGCGTGCCAGCCGCGCCTATGCCGCCCTGCAGGGCAAAAAATCGGTGACCACCGAACACCTCAGACACATTGCACCCTTGGCCTTGCGCCACCGCTTGCGGCGCAATCCGCTGGACGACACCGGTTCGGGCACGCGTGTGCAACGTGCGCTTGAGGAGGTGCTGGGCGCGTGAACCTGGCATGGGACGACGCCCTGTGGGCCGCGGCTGCGCTCAGTATCGACCCCTGCGGTTTGCGTGGCGTCTGGTTGCGTGCACCGCACGGACCGGTGCGTGACGAATGGTTGGCGCAACTCACCCGCTTGCATCCGGCATTGCGACGCGTTCCGGGCCATGCAGACAGCGAGCGGCTGTTGGGGGGTCTGGATCTGGGTGCCACATTGCATGCCGGACGCGCCATCTACCAGCCCGGCGTGCTGACACAGCCCGATCCCACCTTGTTGCTCTTGCCCATGGCTGAGCGTTTGCCAGACGACACCGCCGCCATCTTGGGACAGGTGCTGGACCAGGGCCAAGTCCCGGCAGGCCGACAACAAACCGCACAAGACACATTCATTGGCTTGGTGGCACTGGACGAATCTCTCGAAGACGAACCCCCGATGGCAGGTGGCTTGCAAGAGCGGCTGGGCATCTGGCTCGATTTACGCCACATGGGTCGCGCTGGCGGCGAAGACGACAACACCCGCTGGATGCTGGACACGCTGCCTTCCATGGACTTGTCTGCGCTGCGCGCCCATGCCCTGCACTTGGACATGGAAGACGCCGTGGTGCAAGCGGTTTGCCAAACCGCGCACACGCTGGGGGTGGACAGCTTGCGGGCCTGCTTGGCAACCGTGAAATTGGCCAAATTGCTGGCCGCTTTGCGCGGCAGCGATCAGGTGCAAGAGGAAGACTTGGGCCGCGCCGCCCGATTGGTGTTAACACCCCGCGCCACCCGTGCGCCTGTTCCACCCGATCAACAAGCCGCGCCACCCGAGGCCGAAGCGCAAAACGACAGCCCACCCGACCAGCCACCACCTAGCGATCCGCCAGAACAGCCGCCCGCCGACCCGCCGCCCGAGCCACCGGGATTTGACCCGCAAGACATGGCCGAGCTGATGCTTGAAGCAGCCTTGGCCACGCTGCCGGCTGATGTGCTGGCCCTACTGGCAGACCACAAAACCGCAGCCCCTGCGGGGCGTGGACAAGGCCGCAGCGGCAACCGCAAACCCAGTTTTTTGCGCGGCACTCCCTTGCCGCCACGCCCAGGCAACCCTCGCCAAGGCGCCCGTTTGCATGTACTTGCCACGCTCAATGCCGCAGTGCCGCGACAAAAATTGCGCCGCCTGCCCAGCCATTCACGCGCCAAGCTGGCGATCCGCACCGAAGATTTCCATGTTCACCGGTATGCAGAGCACAGCCCCACCTGCTTGATATTCGCCATCGATGCGTCCGGTTCGGCGGCACTGCACCGACTGGCCGAAGCCAAAGGCGCGGTCGAATTGCTGTTGACCCAGTCCTATGCCCGCCGCGATCAAGTGTGTGTGATCGGTTTCAGAGGCACCCAAGCCGAGGTGTTGTTGCCACCCACCAAATCGCTGGTACGCGCCAAACGCAGTTTGTCGGGCCTGCCCGGTGGCGGCGGCACGCCCTTGGCCTGCGCCATCGAACAATGCCTGCAAGTGGCATTGGCAGAAAAACGTCTGGGGCATTCGCCCAGTTTGGTCATGCTCTCTGACGGCAGGCCCAATGTGAGCTTACAAGGCCAAGGCGGGCGGGCCCAAGCGCTGGAGGATGCGCTCACTTTGGCGCGTGTTTGGCGTGGCCATCAACTGCCTGCGATTTGGCTGGACACCAGCGCACGACCCGAGCCACAGGCCCAGCAATTGGCGCAAGCCATGGGCGCCCACTATGTGCCACTGCCCATGGCCAACAGCAACCGCATGGCGCAAGCGGTACAAGCCGTGCAATCGGGGAACACACCACCTGCCACCGCCACTGCGCGTGCTGCTTGGCAGCCCAACGCCCCGTCCGCCCAGACACCCGTCTGGCGCAACCCCGGCGCCTGAGCCATGGACTGGGAACGCCAGCGAGAAAACTGGCCCAACAGCGATGTCAGCCGTTTTGTGAACGCTGCGGGTGTACGCTGGCATGTGCAGCAAGCCGGCACCCAAGGCCCGCGCGTGTTGCTGTTGCACGGCACCGGTGCGTCATTGCACACATGGCGCGATCTGCTCCAGCCGCTGGCGCAGCATGCGCAAGTGTTGGCCATCGATTTGCCCGGGCATGGCTTTAGCAGCCTGGCCGCCGGCCAAGGCATGTCATTGCCGGGCATGGCGCAAGGCGTGGCCGCACTTCTCACTGAATTGGCTTGGCCTGTGCAAGCCTTCATCGGCCATTCGGCTGGCGCCGCCATCGCCGCGCAAATGGTGCTGGACAAACAACTGCAGCCCGAGGTGCTGATCGGCATCAACCCGGCGTGGTTGCCCTTGCCGGGCTTGGCGGGTTTGCTGTTTCCACCCACCGCCAAATTACTGGCCATGACCGAAATCGTGCCGCGCTGGTTCGCCCGCCAAGCCAGCAGCCCAGGCGTGTTGGAAAAGTTATTGCAAAGCACGGGCTCTGTGTTGGATGAACGCGGCACGGGCTTGTATGCGCAATTGGTTGCCAGCCCAGCGCATGCACAAGGGGCGTTGAACATGATGGCGGCTTGGGATTTGTCGCGGGGCGTCGAAAAATTGCGCCAATTGCACTGCCCAGTGCGCTTGTTGGTGGGCGGCAAGGATGGCACCGTGCCCCCCGCCCAAGCGCGACAAGCACTGAAGCTGCTTGACAACGCCGAACTCACTGAATGGCCCGCCTACGGGCATTTGGTGCATGAGGAGGCACCGCAAGCCACTTTGCTTTATTGCCAGCAAAAATTGCGCCTAGAATTTGAATGAGGAACACACCATGAAAAAAAATTACTACATCCAATTTTTGAATTTGCTCAAAGCGCTGGAGCAAACCTCTCAACAACCTGACATCGACGTCACCAGCAAATTGATCTTGGAAGAAATTGCCATCGGCGTTGCCAAAGGCGAGATGCTGACAGTGTCCGATGTGATGGGCTTGAAGCACATTGGCTCACCCGCGACTTTGCACCGCAAACTCAATTTGCTGATCGAAGCCGACATGGTGTTCGCGGTTTTTCAAGACAACAACCGCCGCACCAAATACATGGCGTTGACCCAAGACGGGGAAAGCTACTTTCGCCGTTTGTCGGATGCGATTCAAATGGCACGACCGTCCCCCAGATGAACGCCAACCTGTTCTGGAACAACCGGGCCATCACCTATGTGGTGTTGACACTGGTTTTCGGGACTTTGTATGCGCTGAACAATGTATTGACGGCGCCATTGCTGCTGGCTCCGGGGGCCCACTTGGTTCACCTGCCAAGTGGTTTCAAATTGTTGCTGGTCTTGGTTTTTGGCATGGTCGGCGCTTTGAGTGTTTTCACCGTGTCCTTGGTCGCTGGTTATGGGTTTTTTTTCGCCGGACAACTGCCCTTGTCCATCGAGTTGGCCATCGCCAATGCCACTGCACCGTTTTTGACGGTCAAGTTTTTTCTAGACCAGCAACTGGTTCAACCCGACTTGAGTGACTTGCGCCTCAAAGTATTGGCGCTCATGGGTCTGTTGTATGCCGTGCTGAATTCGGCCATGAACCAGTTGTTGTTGTTCTGGAACCATGCGATTCAAAACATGGTGGACGGCCTGATGATCATGTTCACCGGCGATGTTTTAGGGGTAATTTTGGTGCTCGGTTTGCTGCGCCTGGCCATGCGATGGACCAAGCGCAAAACGCATGCGACCGAAGACAGCCAACGGCCTCCTGCGCCTTGAGTTGAATGGGCCCCTGTGGCTGCCTCAGGTCTTGGCCATGCCCATCAAATGGGCCATGTCTTTCAAAAAAATCTTCACATGCGCCATGGGCTTTTTGCGTTCGAGTTTTTTGTTCATGTAGGAATCGAACGTGATTTTTTGCACATCTCGGTCTTCGCACATCTTGACAAAACTCTCGCGCCGCTTGTCGGTGCTGTACCAAAAATACTGCATGATGCCCAACACCCAAAACACGGTGCCGTGGTCTTTCATGAAACGCTTGCGCGCCAGTTTCAACACCTTGGGGTTGCCACTCAATAGCAATTCATGCGCGGCGTCTGCTGCCAGCCGACCCCCGAGCATGGCGTAATAAATGCCTTCACCGGATGCGGGTGCCACCACGCCAGCGGCGTCGCCTGCCAGCACCACATCGCGACCATTGTCCCAACGCGGCAATGGCTTCATGGGCAAGGGCGCACCCTCACGGCGCAACACGGTGGCGTTTTGCAAACCGGCTGCGTCCCGCAATCGCCCGACTGCTCCGCGCAAAGAAAAGCCTTTGTCTGCGCTGCCCGTGCCCACGCTCATGGTGTCACCGTGGGGGAACACCCAGCCATAAAAATCGGGCGACAAACTGCCCCGGTAATACACATCGCAACGCGATGGATCGGCATCGGTTTGCAGCATGTCTGACGGTGTTTGCACGATCTCGTGGTAGGCAAACACGTATTTGGTTTTTTCAGCACCTGGCACGGCTTGTCTGGCCACTTCGGACTTGGCACCGTCAGCGCCAATCACACAACGCCCCCGGGTGCTGGCAGCGAATGTCACGCCGTCGTCGGTGCGCACCGTGAAATGCACCCGGCTGACACCGTCGTCATCGCGCGTGAGTTTGTCAAACATGCCGCGTTGGCGCACCGCGCCGTGTTGCTCGGCGCGTTCGCGCAACCATTCGTCAAATTGGTCGCGGTTGACCATGCCCACAAATCCGCCTTCGATGGGAATATCGACTTTTTTGTCTTTGGGCGACACCATGCGCGCAGCACGCGCTTTGGCCACCAGCAGCTCGTCGGGGATATGAAAGTCTTTGATCAGCCGGGGCGGAATTGCGCCGCCGCAGGGTTTGATGCGCCCTTGTCGATCGAGCAGCAACACCTTGTGCCCTTGCAAGGCAAGGTCATCGGCAGCGGTTGCACCCGCAGGACCACCACCCACCACCACCACGTCATAGGTATCGTTTTGCATCAAAATTCTCCACATCGCTGAACCTTCTCAAACACATGCTCATGTCGCACTGGTTTGCACATGACGCCAGGCGAACGCACTGACCATCATGCCTGCCACCAGCAACGGCACCCCAAACGCACTCAGCCCCAAGGCTTGCCTGACCGGGTCTTTCATGAACCGGTACATCAAGGGCACTTGGGCATAAATCAACAACAACACCGCCAAACCGAAAGACCAATCGGTCCAGTGCAACAACAACGCCACCACGACAAATTGCGGCAGCAGCATGACCCAGCATGCGGTGCCAGCGGCTCGCTTGACACCCAACTGCACAGGCAAGGACCACACGCCCATTTGCCGGTCACCTTCGATGGCTTTGAAATCGTTCAAGGTCATGATGCCGTGCGCGGCCAAGCTGTAGAGCAACGCCAGCGTCACCACATGCGCGCCGGGCCATTGCCCGCCAGTCATCACCGCAGCACCGGTGATCCAAGCCAAACCCTCATAACTCAAACCACAAGCGGCATTACCCAACCAGCCGTCTTGTTTGAACCGAAAAGGCGGTGCGCTGTAGCCCCAAGCCAGCAGCAACGCCAACAATGTCGCTTTGAACGCCCAGTCGCCGAGTTGCCAAGCCCAACACAAAGACACCACTGTCCACACGATGGCAATGCCCAAACCCCAATGGCCAGGAATGCGGCCGGAGGGAATCGGGCGATTCGGCTCGTTGATCGCATCGACATGCCGGTCAAACCAATCATTGACCGCTTGGCTGGTGGCGCAGACCATGGGGCCAGCCAACACCAATCCACCCAAAACCAATGGCCACTGGTCGGGAATGGATTGCCCCGAAGACACCACACCGCAAGCAAACGCCCACATGGGCGGGAACCAAGTGACAGGTTTGAACAGCTCTACAACTGCGGATGCTTGGGGAAACTGCATTGCCCCATTTTTCATTTGACAACCCAAAATGTCAATCTAAGTTGACGCTTTTTGGGGTTGGCTAGGGTTTACTCTGAGTCAGCCTCTGACACCATGCCGTACCGGTGCAATTTGACATACAAGCTTTGGCGCGACAGGCCCAGCATTTCCGCCGCAGATGCGCGGTTGTTGTGGGTGAGTTCCAGGGCGGCTTGGATACACATGCGCTCGATCATGGTGCTGGTCTCGCCCACGATATCTTTCATGGGCATGCGCCCGACCAATTGCGACAGTTGTTCGACCGAATCGGCCATGCCCGAGGTGGCGGATTTTTCGCGGCCACCCCCCAAACGGATATCACGAATGAAAAAACCGTAGGTGAGTTCGTCGGCCACCAAGGTGACCGCCGCCATGTCCACCGCCAATTGCACGCCGGCGACACTGCGCAATTCGGTGGCAAAGCCTCGCAGGATGCGGGACTGGCGCAAGTTGTTGAGCAGCACACCCCAATCGACCGAGCCACGCGCCAAGTAATCTTCCAAATTCTTGTCCACCAACTGGCTGCTGGTGCTCAAACCCAACATGGCGCAAATTTCGGCATTCCCCGCCTTGATCAAGCCACTGCGGTTGGTCACGATGAAGCCGATGGGGGCGTTTTCCAAGGCATTGCTGAACCAATCGCTGCCTGCACCGGTGCCAGTTTGGCCGCCGCGTTGCGAGTCCATGGGTTGCAAGCGCAGCAAAAATTGCGGGCCGCCTTCTTGTACAAACACCGAGGCATGCAACTGGCAGTCTGCGTCGGCTTTGAAGGGACGCACCCGCGCGGTTTCCATGCGACCGGAAGCTTGAGACGAACGCAGCAACGCGTCCACACTGTCGCGCGAAGCAGGCTCAAAGCACTGGGCGATATCGCTGCCTGGCAAACGCTTGACAGCGTCTTTCAACACCGATTGCGCGGCGTGATTGGCTTCCATCACACGGCGCTGCGCCACATCCACCACGAACATCGGATCGGCCACCGATTCAAACAACAACCGATAACGCGCTTCCATGTGGCGCAAGCGCAAATAATCGCGCTCCATCGATTGGTGGGCATCGACCAGACGCCGCTGCATTTGCGACACGCCACTCAAGTCGCGGCCAAACAACCAGAATTGGGTGTTCTCGGCAAATGCCACCGACATGACCTGCAACGGCACATCGGTCTCACCCGGGCCAAGCAAATTGACATGCCGCCACGCGTTGGGTGTACCGGCTTTGGGCGGGACAAACAATTGGCGAATTTTTTCCAAGCTGTCCAAGGTGGACACATCGGAGAGGTTTTTGCCTGTCCACTCGGTCAGGTTCAGGCGTTGCAGCTCCCTGCCACTGACTTGGATGTCTTGGATATGGCCGGACGCATCCGTTAAGAAAATGACATCAGACAAAGCCGACAAGAGACTTTGCACTTGCTGGGTAGGTAAGGCGTTAAGGTTCACGACGCGGTCTGACACTGGCATGGATTTGGGTTTGTCGCACTTTCTCCAGTGCCTGTGTGTGTGCTTGGTCTGCCCGCAAACACGAGAAATCTGCGCCCACCAGATCGGCCAAATTGGGTTGCATGCGCAACAAAGGCCCGCCTGCCATGACCAACATATGCGGGTTACCCGACTGCTTGCGCAATTGCGCAATGGTCTTTTTCAGCACGGGCACCTGGCGGTCTTCTGATACCGAAAAGCCCAGTATATCTACCCATTCTGAACGCACCGCGACCGCCATGTCCTCCTCGGCAAACTGGTTGGCGCTGTAGACCTGCCAGCCATAACGCTTGAAATATTGAGACAAAAGCAGTAATCCCAACGAATGCTGCGAAGCCGGTGGTCTGAGCAACAAAGCGGTCAAAGAGGCGGCAGGCTTGGCTTTTTGCAAACCCATGACAAATTCTGCGCTCAGGCTGTAGACCAATTCTTCCAGCCGAAAAATGCCGCTGGTGACCTGGATGAAGTCAATGTCGTCGATTTCCCACCAGTCGTGGAACAAGCGGGCCGCCTCGGGAATGGTGTCCAGGTAAAGGCTTTCGATGTCGAAATCCTGCGCCAGCAAAGACCGCGCATAGGCTTCAGGCGCCGCATGGTCTGACGAAACACAGGCCCGACCCAGCGCCACACTGTGGGTCGGCAACATGGTTTTTTTGGCGTACACACCCACGGCGGTGTCGATCAATTGCGGAATGACATGCGACACCAAGGCTTGACGCAAAGGTGTGCTGATTTCGGTATTGATCGTGTCTTGCACTTGACCCCCTGCCCACATGCCTGCTTTAATCAGATAAATAAGTCACAAAGTGTCAGAGTTTTTAGACAGTCAGTGACTAGGGAAAACCCCAGTTATGTCATCTTTAAATAACGTCAATTCAAGTTGACACATTGGCGTTCTGACCCTACAGTCAGTTCATGGATTTTCCCCTTTTTCAGCCATGAGCGACGCCCCAGAACCGTCTGTCAGCGCCGGTTTGTACACGCCCCAAGAACGGGCGCGGCGTGACGCCACCATTTGGACGCCGGTGCAAGGTTTTTTGGCGGCATTTCAGTTCTTGGTGTTTGCGGTCAGCGTGTGTCTGATCGCCCGCTACATGGTGACAGGCGACGGCGAAACTGCAGCGGTGTGGTCGGTGGTATTCAAAACCCTGGTGCTCTACGCCATCATGGTCACCGGCTCGATCTGGGAAAAAGTGGTGTTTGACAAATGGTTGTTTGCGCCCGCATTTTTCTGGGAAGACGTGTTCAGTTTTCTGGTGCTGGGTTTGCACACCGCCTATTTGTGGAGTTTGTACACCGGCAACATGGGCACACGCGATCAACTCTGGCTGGCGCTGGCCGCATATGCTGCTTATGCCATCAACGCCGGTCAATTCCTGCTCAAGTTGCGCGCCGCTCGCGCCCAAGAACGCGCCACATTGGCCATGCACCAGGGGTTGGCCACATGACAGGCATGCCCGTCATCCCTATTCGCAGCGAAGCCGGCGGCTGCGACACATCGCCTGTGATCACCACCGAGCGCGGTCAACGCGAGGTGTTTTGCGGCCTCACCGGCATCATTTGGTTGCACCGAAAAATTCAAGACGCCTTTTTCTTGGTGGTGGGCTCGCGCACTTGTGCGCACCTGATTCAGTCTGCAGCGGGTGTGATGATTTTTGCCGAGCCTCGGTTTGGCACGGCCATCATCGACGAGCGCGACCTCGCGGGCTTGGCCGACTGCAACGACGAACTCGACAAAGTGGTCGACAAACTGTTGTTGCGCCGCCCCGACATACGCACCTTGTTCTTGGTGGGCTCCTGCCCTTCCGAGGTCATCAAGCTCGACCTGTCTCGCGCCGCCGAACGCTTGAGCCGACGCCACAACCCTGCAGTGCGGGTGTTGAACTATTCCGGCAGCGGCATTGAAACCACGTTCACGCAAGGCGAAGACGCTTGCCTGAATGCATTGGTACCGGTATTGCCCACCTTGCTCACTGGCTCCAAGCCGCGCTTGATGGTGGTGGGTACGCTGGCCGATATCGTCGAGGACCAAATGCGTCGCTTGCTCACCGACATGGGTGTGCGCGATGTCGATTTCTTTCCGCCACGCAACAGCACGAAATTGCCCGAGGTCGGCCCGGACACGGTGTTTTTGCTGGCGCAACCTTTTTTGGCCGACACCACGCTGTCGCTCGAAGCCCGTGGGGCAAAACGATTGGGCGCGCCATTTCCTTTGGGTGTCGAAGGCACCACGGCTTGGCTGCGAGCAGCGGCCAACGCATTCGGTGTCAGCCAGCAAACCTTTGACGAAGTCACCCGTGCACCGCGCCAACGCGCCGAAGTGGCTCTGGCCCGTCAACGCGTGCATTTGACTGGCAAAAAAATCTTTTTCTTTCCCGACTCGCAATTGGAAATTCCCTTGGCGCGTTTTCTGCAACGCGAAATGGGCATGACGCTGGCCGAAATTGGCACACCGTACTTGCACCGCAAATTGATGGCCGAAGAACTCGCCCTGTTGCCAGCTGGCGCACGCATCACCGAAGGCCAGCATGTCGACAACCAGTTAGACCGTTGTCATGCCGAAGCCCCCGATTTGGTGGTGTGCGGCTTGGGTTTGGCCAATCCCCTGGAAGCGCAAGGCATCGCCACCAAGTGGGCGATCGAACTGGTGTTCACCCCGATACAAGGCTATGAACAAGCCGCCGACCTGGCCGAATTGTTCAGTCGCCCGCTGCGCCGTCGCATCAAACTGGCTGCCTGAGGACCACGACGCATGCAACTCACACTCTGGACATACGAAGGACCGCCACACGTGGGCGCCATGCGTGTGGCTACAGCCATGACTGATGTGCACTATGTGCTGCACGCGCCGCAAGGCGACACCTATGCAGATTTGCTGTTCACCATGATCGAACGTCTGCCGCGTCGCCCGCCCGTCACCTACACCACGTTCCAAGCGCGCGATTTGGGTGGCGATACCGCTGAATTGTTCAAAGACGCAGCGCGTGACGCGCACGAACGTTTCAAACCCAATGCCATGTTGGTAGGTGCTTCTTGCACCGCCGAATTGATCCAAGACGATCCCGGCGGTTTGGCCTTGGCGCTGAACCTGCCTATTCCCGTGGTAGCACTCGAATTGCCGTCTTACCAGCGCAAAGAAAACTGGGGCGCATCAGAAACCTTTTACCACTTGGTGCGTGCACTCGTACCGGGCCAACACCAGCGTACACCGCTTGCTGGTCGCACGGCAGTGTGCAATATTTTGGGCCCCACCGCCTTGGGTTTTCGCCACCGTGACGACACGCGTGAAATACGCTCACTGCTGCAAGAACTCGGCATACAAGTGAATGTGGTGGCACCGCTGGACGCCAGTGTGGCCGCTATCCGCCAACTGCCTGATGCCGATTTCAACGTGGTGCTCTATCCCGAACTCGCACGCACCACCGCGCAATGGTTGCAACGCCAGTTCGACCAACCTTTCACGCAAACCATTCCCTATGGTGTCAACGGCACACTCGACTTCATCGCCGAAGTGCGCGAATTGGCCGGACTGGGCAACAGCGAGGCCACTCGCCAAGCGTATTTGCAAAACTCACGC
>Ga0209358_10000956_pt1 | contig 24138 bp, 22 predicted proteins | sample LauGreFa1BDMLBSN_2_FD_187574 | JGI IMG/M metagenome (GOLD analysis project Ga0209358, IMG submission 187574) | Freshwater lake microbial communities from Lake Michigan, USA - Fa13.BD.MLB.SN (SPAdes) (version 2) | ecosystem: Environmental > Aquatic > Freshwater > Lake | place: Lake Michigan, USA...
CAACTGGTTCAAACATTGGAGCATCAACAATCCAAACAAACTTCCACGCTTTTTCGTCAATTAAATTGCAACGTTGACCAATCTCCAAACGAACTGCACCTAATAAGCTTTGCGAAGAAACAGTTGAACCGGCAGCAAAGAAAATTGCATCACCGTTTTTAGCACCAACTTGATTGGCAATCCCAGCACTTTCTTTCTCTGATAAATTCTTAGCAACTGGACCAGATAATGTTGCGTCCTCGCCAACTAAGATATAAGCCAAACCTTTTGCGCCTCTAGCTTTAGCCCAATCCTGCCAAGCATCCAACTCTCTTCGCGGTGAGTTTGCCCCTCCTGGCATAACCACAGCACCCACATACTCAGCTTGGAAAACCCTAAAAGAGGTTTCCTTAAAGAAATCAGTAACATCAGTAATCTTGTTTTCAAAACGTAGGTCAGGTTTATCTGAGCCATAATCTCGCATCGCATCACGATAAGTCATGTGCGGAATTGGTGTTGGAATCTTATAACTCACCACTTTTTCAAAGACATTTACTAATACTTTTTCCGCTATCGCAATCACATCTGCTTGATCAGCAAATGAAATTTCAATATCTAATTGAGTAAACTCTGGCTGGCGATCTGCCCGAAAATCTTCATCTCGAAAACATCTTGCGATTTGGTAGTACCTCTCCATGCCAGCAACCATCAGTAACTGCTTAAACAGCTGTGGCGATTGCGGTAACGCATACCAAGATCCTGGCTGCAATCTAACTGGCACCAAGAAATCTCTGGCACCTTCCGGTGTAGATCTAGTTAGGTAAGGTGTTTCAATTTCAAGGAAATCCTGCTGTGCCATCACATCTCGAATTGCAGTTGTTACCTTGGACCGCAACCTTAAATTCTTAGCTGGTCCTTCTCTTCTTAAATCTAAGTATCGGTATTTAAGTCGAACCTCTTCTGAGATGTTTCCGATATCCCCACTATCGACTGGGAAAGGCAGTGCAGCAGCTTCACTTAATACCGTAAGTTCTTCGCAAACCACTTCAATTTCACCAGTTGGAATATCTTTATTCTCATTTCCTGCAGGACGAGTTTTCACTACACCTGAAATTAATACACACCACTCTGCGCGAAGTTCACCCGCAACTTTTTCATCATTAATTACTACCTGAACTGCCCCGGTTGAATCTCGTAAATCAATAAAGGCAACGCCACCATGATCTCTTCGTCGAGCCACCCAGCCGGCAAGAACCACTTTAGTTCCGACTGAGCCAGCGTTTAAAGAGCCAGCATCATGTGTGCGCAGCATTAGGGATTACTTTCCAATCTTTAGAATTAGATCTGAAGCATCAAGGCTACTAGATATCGCTTCGCCGCTGCTCATCAATTTCAATTGGCAATTTCCGCTACTGATTTCATCATCACCGATTACTAATCCGAATTTAGCCCCACTTTTATCAGCAGCTTTCATGGCACCTTTTAGCGCGCGATCGCCATAAGCCATATCGCAGGTGATTCCTGCCTCACGTAACTCTGCTAATAATTTAAATCCAGCCGCTTTACCAGCTTCAGTAATTGGCGCGATAAAAAGTTGAATCTGATTGATAACTGCAGGTAAGGAATTTTCTGCTTGGCATGCCATCAAAATACGATCCACTCCTAAACCAAATCCGATCCCACTCACATCAGCTCCACCAAGTGATGCCATAAGACCGTCATATCTACCTCCACCACCAATTCCAGATTGAGCACCAAGCATTTCATGATCAAACTCAAAGGTTGTACCGGTGTAGTAATCAAGACCGCGCACCATCCTTGGATTTATCTTGAACTCAATACCTATATTTTTTAACAACCCCTGCACAGTTTCAAAATGTTGCTTGCTCTCCTTATTAAGGTAGTCAAGCAATAGTGGCGCTTTTGCCATTGCTGTTTTAATCTCTTCGCGCTTATCATCAAACAATCGCAATGGATTTAGTTGTGCCCGAGCTTGCGTGGCCTCATCTAATTTCAAACCATCAATGTACTTAACTAAGTCTTTTCGGTGCGCATCCCTACTGACTGCGTCACCAAGGGAAGTAATATTTAAAGTGTATTTCTTTAAGCCCAAGGCTTTAAATGCTGAATCTGCAACTGCAATAACTTCAACATCAATCTCTGGATCGCTATAACCAATCGCTTCAATACCAACTTGATAGAACTGTCGATACCTACCTGCCTGCGGACGTTCGGCTCGAAAGAAAGGTCCTGTATAAAACAGTTTTACCGGTAATTGACCTTTATCCAAATTATGTTCAATTACTGCGCGCATTACCCCAGCGGTGCCTTCAGGTCTTAAGGTTATTGAGCGACCACCGCGATCTTCAAAGGTGTACATCTCTTTACTTACAACATCTGTTGATTCACCTACGCCGCGCGTAAATACTTCCGTATCTTCAAATACAGGCAATTCAATTAAGTTATAACCTGCAAGCCGAGCTGTCCTTAGTAATTGATCTCGCACATACTCGAATTGATTTGAATTAGGTGGAAAATATTCACTGACCCCTTTAGGCGCCTGAAACTTACTCAAGTTTTCACCGCCCGTTCTGGTCTAAAAAATCATCTTGCAGGTAAGGATTTCTTACACGCTCTGTGCCGATTGTAGTTTGCCCACCATGTCCCGGTAGGACATTTAGGCCATCTGGTAGGGTCAAAATTCGATCTCGTAAGGTTTTTCGCATCTGACTGGCTGAACCAGTAGGTAAATCTGTTCGCCCAATGCTGCCAGCAAAAAGCACATCACCTGAAATTAATTGTTTATTCTCAACAGTGAATATAACTGAACCCTTGGTATGTCCAGGTGCAAAAATTGAAGTGATTTGCATTCCAGCAACTTCAAATGTTGAAAAATCTTCAAGCTCGACTATCTCGTCGGGTTCTTTAAATTTTTCAACACCAAAGGCTCTTAAAAATTGCTCACTGACACCGCCACGATCTAACGCACCCATGGGATCAGTGAGAAGAAATCTATCTGCACCTGTTACAAAGGTTCGCATCGGTACTTGCTTTGTTAACGGAAGAACAGAAAATGTATGATCTAAATGTCCATGTGTGATGAATACAGCCACTGGTTTCAATTTGAGTTCGGAAACTTTTTGTTCGATCTCATTTACTAGATTCGGTTTGGCCATACCTGGGTCAACGATGATGCATTCTTGCCCAGTACCGAGGGCTAAAATCCAACAATTTGTTTCGAAATAAGGTGCGATTACTCGGTCAATTAACACCGCTCACCCCTTTCACTCATCCATCTTTTGCTTCAAATTTCCCTAAAAGATGGTGCCTAGGCTATCTTTTAGCCAGTACCAAACCCAGTAATTAATGGCGCAATTGCGTTACTGATTACTACGCCCCCACATAACGAAATCTGATCAACAGAGATCGTGCAACGAAAGGTCAACATAATGGAAAACTCATCAACACCAAACCTTTCAAATACCGGGGCAGCATCAGCACTTATAGGTGATCCAGCAAAATTTGGCCGAGTCGGCGAAGACGGCACTGTTTATGTAATTACTCCAACTGGCGATCGCGCTGTTGGCTCCTATCCAGGCAAATCATCAGAAGAAGCGCTTGCATATTTTGTTAAGAAATTTGAAATGGCTGCATCTGAAGTTGCACTCCTTGCGGCCCGAATTCGATCCGGCGCAATGGTGCCAAGTGATGCTCATGAAGCTGTAAATAAGTTGCGTGCTCAAATCTCTGATTTAAATGGCGTTGGTGACCTTGCGAATCTCTCTGCCTCACTTGAAAAAATACCAGCATTAATTACCGAACATGAAGGCGCCTACCAGGCACGTAAGGCAGCACAGGCAGCTGAAAGAGAATTGCGCAAAAATGAGGCCACAGCCATTAAAGAGAAAATTGTTGTTGAAGCTGAAAGCTTGATCGACTCAGTTGCATGGAAAGTAACCACCGCAAGATTAAAAGTACTTTTAGAGGAATGGAAGAAAGCTCCGCGTTTAGATAAGAAAATTGATGCAGCATTGTGGAAGCGTTTCTCATCATCTCGAAATAAATTTGATAAAAGACGACGAACTCATTTTGCAAGCTTGGATTCAGAGCACAAAAAAGTTGCTTCAACTAAAGAGGTAATCGTTAAAGAAGCAGAGGCTCTGGCTAATTCTAAAGACTGGCTAGCAACAGCAAATAAGTACAAATCGTTAATGGACCAATGGAAAGCATCAGGTCGCGGTAAGAAATCAACAGACACCGCTCTTTGGACTCGCTTTAAATCTGCCCAAGACACATTCTTTGCTGCAAAGAATGCGGATATGGAAAAGCGCAAGGGTTCAATGGTAGAAAACTTAGCTAAGCGTGAAGCAATGATTGTTGAGTTTGAAGCCTTACTTCCAATTACTGATTTCAAATCAGCCAAAAAGAAGTTTTATGACTTAATGGGTAAGTGGCAAAAAATAGGAATGACAGATCGTAAAAAGCGATCAGCCTTTGATGCTCGAATTAAAAAGGTTGAAGATGAGATTTCGGAACTAGAGCGCAACCATCAGCGAAAGAGTGATCCTTCTGCTAAAGCTCAAGCCAACAAGGTTGTACAAGGATTGGCGGAAGCCATCGAGAATTACGAGAAGCAAGCTGCGAAAGCAGAAGCTGCTGGTCAAACGGCTAAAGCCATGGTGGCCAGAGAAGCAGCTGCAGCTCGCAGAGCATGGTTAGAACAAGCTGAAAAAGGTTTAACTGAGTTCACCAGCTAATTATTGAAGATCCGATCAACATCATAAACACCTTCAATTAATCGAACTGAACTTAATACTGCATCTAAATGTGATGCATCTGCCATCTCAAATGAAAACTTGCAGATCGCCGTTTGATCCTTATTTGTAACTACAGAAGCGCTCAAGATGTTTACATGTTGGTCAGAAAGTGCCTTTGTAACATCAGATAAAAGCCGAGCTCTATCCAATGCTTCCACTTGGATGTTTACCAAGAAAGTGCTTTTCGCAGCTAGATTCCATTTCACACCAACCATACGATCTCCTTGATGGACTTTAAGATCTGTAATATTTATGCAATCTGCTCTATGCACTGAAACTCCGCTACCTCGAGTAATAAATCCAGTGATTTGATCACCAGGAACTGGCGCGCAGCATCTAGCTAGTTTTACTAAAACATCCCCCGCACCTTCAACATCAATTCCAGTAACACTTTTTCTACTTCGCTTAACAGGTGCAACCAATGGAGTTAAATCATTTTCTGGATGGCTATCGCCTGTGCCAAGTAGAACCATAAGTTTTTCAATCACTGAATGAGCTGAGATTCGACCGTTGCCAACTGCTTCATACAAAGATTCAATATCTTCAAATCTAAGTTCATGAGCTAGTTCTAGAAGGGCATGCCCACCCAATATCTTTTGGATTGGAAGTCCGGCTTTTCGCATTTGTCTTGCAATTGATTCTTGCCCTGCTTCAATCGCCTCTTCTTTTCGTTCCTTAGAGAACCAAGCCTTGATTTTTGATCGGGCCCTTGAAGAGGTTACAAAATTGAGCCAGTCATGACTTGGCGCAGCATTCAAACTTTTATTTGTAACAATGTCTACAACATCACCATTAACTAGATGTGATTCGAGCGGTACTAACTTTCCATTAACTTTAGCTCCAACACATTTATTTCCAACTTCGGTATGAACCGCATAAGCAAAATCAACTGGTGTTGAGCCAGATGGAAGTGCAATCACACTGCCCTTTGGCGTAAAGACAAACACCTCTGGAGTTCTAAGGTCATATCGGAGAGTCTCAAGAAAGTCCCCAACATCTTCACTTTCTTGTTGCCATTCATGCAACTGTTTAAGCCATAAAACTTCCGGAGTTTTACCGTTTTCAAGGTTCTTTGATTTGTACTTCCAGTGGGCGGCAATTCCATACTCAGCACGTGCGTGCATATCAAATGTTCTAATTTGAATTTCGACAGCCTTACCGTTGGGGCCAATAACAGTTGTATGCAGTGATTGATAAAGATTGAATTTGGGCATAGCAATGTAATCTTTGAATCGGCCAGGAACCGGACTCCATCTAGCGTGAATTGCACCCAAAGCGCCATAACAATCTCTAACTGAATCTACGAGGATTCGAATACCTACAAGATCATAGATCTCATTAAACTCTCTTCCCCTTACAACCATTTTTTGATAAACGCTATAAAAATGTTTTTGCCGTCCACTTACCTGTGCTTTTATACTCTCGGCTGCTAAATCTAAATCAATTGCGGAAATAACTTCGGCAGTCAAAAGATCTCTAGCTGGTGAGCGTTCTCCGACTAATCTTTCGATCTCTTCAAACTTCTTTGGTTCTAAGACTTTAAATGAAAGATCCTCTAACTCCCACTTAATTGCATTCATTCCAAGGCGATGCGCAAGTGGCGCATAAATATCTATGGTTTCCCGCGCCTTACGTTCGGCAGTTTCAGAGGCGATAAATTCCCATGTACGAGCATTATGCAATCGGTCGGCAAGTTTGATAACTAGAACTCGAATATCTCGCGACATTGCTACAACCATTTTTCGAAGAGTTTCAGCTTCTGCAGTTGGGCCGTAAGTTAATTTATCTAACTTGGTAACGCCATCAACTAGGGATGTCACTTCATCACCAAATTCGGCCTTTATTTGCTCGATTGAATAAGAAGTATCTTCAACTGTGTCATGCAACAAAGCAGCCATAACAGTTGGTAAATCCATTCCTAATTCGGTCAGAATTTGTGCCACTGCTACTGGATGGGTTATGTAAGGCTCACCAGATTTTCTTAGTTGACCAGAATGGGCTTTTTCTGCAGCCACATATGCTCGCTCAAGATCTGAGTTGGAATATCCTGGATGAGATTTTGCCAGGCCATCGGCCACCGGCTTCAACAATTGAGTACTTGTCATAGCGCTGTGGCTGTCTTATTTAAATCAATTTATTTAGCGGCGGCGATTACGTTTAGGTTGATTGCGAGGTCCACGATCAGATTGTGTTGGAGCTGATGATGAAACTGAACCTTTTTCACCACGACTGCCAACACGTTTAGCCAATGCCTGCATAGCTGGCTCACGCTCACGAAGCACGGCAAGAATTGGGGTGGCAATAAATATTGAAGAGTATGTACCAGTTGCAAGACCAATAAATAATGCCAGTGAGAGATCTTTTAATGTGCCAGCTCCGAGCAAACCCGCTCCAACAAACAAAATCGAGCCCACTGGAAGCAGAGCAATCAAGGAAGTATTGAATGATCTAACTAAAGTTTGATTTACAGCTAAGTTCGCCGCCTGTGAGTAAGTGCTCTTTCCACTTGCAGCGATTCCTTTAGTGTTTTCGCGCACCTTATCGAAAACTACAACAGTGTCATAAAGTGAATAACCTAGAATCGTTAAGAAACCAATCACAGTAGCTGGTGTAACTTCAAAACCAACAAGGGCATAGATACCGACGGTAATAAAGACGTCATGAACTACTGAAATAATCGCAGCGATAGCCATTTTTGATTCAAATGCCATTGCCAGATAAAGCATTACTACGATTAAAAATCCAAATAAACCATAGAGGGCTTTGCGAGTGATCTCTTCACCCCAAGATGGACCAATTATTTGGGAATCAATTGAATCAACTGTCACATTAAATTTAGATGACAAACTAGATTCCACTGCGTTTTGCTCAACTGAAGTAAGCGCATCAGTTTGAATCCGGATCTTGTCATTTCCAACTTTTTGGATGATGGTTTGAGAGGTAATTCCAGCATCAGTTAATGCACTCTCGGCAGTCTGCACCGAAGCATTTGCGGAGGTAACAGTAAAAGATGAGCCGCCCTTGAATTCAATTCCAAGATGCAAACCTTGAGTGAATAGAGTTAAGGCCGAAGCAAGAATTAATAACCCAGAGATCGAGTACCAGATCTTGCGCTTGCCGATGAAATCAACTGAAGTCTCACCTCGATAAAGTCTTCCGCCCAAACCTGAGAACTTAGCCATTACTTGACCTCCCCCGTCTGAGCAATTTCTTTCTTAACAATTCCTAATGATTTGGCTGAAAATCCAGAAAGTGGATGACCTTCACTATAGAAGGCAAATCTTGCTAACACTGTAATCAATGGTTTAGTGAAGAAGAAAACAACAATTAAATCAATTACGGTGGTTAGGCCTAATGTAAATGCGAACCCTCGAACCCCACCAACAGCGAAGAAGTAAAGCATGATGGCAGCAATCATCGAAACCGCATCTGCAACTATTACCGTACGACGAGCTCTTAACCAACCTGTTTCAACTGCAGATTTTAATGATTTTCCTTCACGGACTTCATCACGGATACGTTCAAAGTAAACGATAAATGAATCTGCAGTAATACCGATCGCAACAATTGCTCCAGCGATTCCGGCAAGGGTCAATGTGAAGCCAATTAACTCACCTAGTAATAAGAATGAAAGAAGTGCGATAGCGGAGGCAACTAGCAAGGATCCAACCGAAACAATTCCTAGTCCTCGGTAGTACAACATTGAATAAACAATTACTAACAGCAAACCAAGTACGCCTGCAATTAAACCACCGCGTAATTGATCAGCACCCAAAGAAGGTGAAACTTGTTGCACTTCGCCACGATCAAAGGTCAATGGCAGCGCGCCATACTTTAAAACATTTGATAAATCTTGAGCTTCTAACTGAGTAAAGTTTCCAGTGATTTGAGCTGTTCCAGTATTGATTGGTTCATTAATACGAGGTGCCGAGTAGACCAAACCATCTAGAACAATAGCTGCTTGATTTTGCGGAGATGGAAGTGAGGTTAAACGGGTGGTCATTGCTCCAAATTTTGTTGTTCCTTCACCATCAAAATCTAAAGTTACATACCAACCTGAAGCTCCTTGTGGATCTAATAATGCAGATGCTTTGGTTATTTGCCGACCTAAAACCTCTGCCGGTGCCAAAATGTATTTACTTGCTCCAGATCTATCGCAACTAACTACCGTAGCTGCTTCATTACCACTTGCGCCACCTTGGCGATTTTGTGGAAGGGTGCAATCTAAAGCTGCATATTGAGCATTTAATTCTGGAGTAACTCCGGCAGGTAAAACTGCGGTTGCAGTATCAGCGGATAATGATGTGGCATTTGCTGCGCCCTCTGCCAGAACTGGACGAAATCTAAGTTCGGCGGTTTGTCCAACTAAATCAACAATACGACGACCAGTCTCTCCTGGTACTTGAATAACTATTTGACGATTAACGCCAGTGCCTTGTGCTGAAACTTCAGACTCTGCAACACCTAGTGAGTTAACGCGTTGGCGAATAATTTCAACTGCTTGATCAATTGCTTCAGCCGTTACTTTTCCTGATTGACCATCCTCAATTCGAGGCTGCAAGGTAACGCTGGTTCCACCTTGTAAATCCAAACCAAGTTTGAATGAGGTTGCACCTATTACAAAGGAAAGACCGCTCATCGCCAAGATCGTAAGCAGCAAGATCGAGATAGTTCTAACTGCTCTAGCTTGGGTATTTGCAATTTTATTAGCAGACATGAGAGCCAATTCTAGGCTGAGGTGAGATTATTGAGAAATCCAAGAATTTAGCCTCGAAATATAGGTAAAAATTAGAATTATTGGGCGATATCTGGGTCTTGATCAAAAAGTGTTGCATCTGTTCCAATTTGCGCTGACAACGGCGGCTTAATACCAAGGTGTGACCAACCAGCTGCAGTTGCGATTCGACCTCTTGGAGTTCTGGCTAGAAAACCCATGCGAACTAAAAATGGTTCAGCTAATGATTCAATTGTTTCTATCTCCTCGCCCACCGCCATCGCTAATGTAGAAACACCAACTGGACCACCATTAAAGTTCTTAATCAAAGCGGTTAATACCGCTTTATCGAGGCGATCTAATCCGATTTGATCTACTTCATAAATTTGTAATGCAGTTTTTGCATGATCTAACTGAACTATTCTCTCTTTATTCACTTGGGCGTAATCGCGAACTCTTCTCAATAAACGGTTAGCTACTCTTGGGGTTCCACGTGAACGAGATGCAATTTCAGCAATCGCTGCTTTATCAATTTCAATTTCAAGTAATTGAGCGCTTCGCTTAATTATCTGCGAAAGTTCATCGGCTTCATAGAAATCTAGTTGGGCTGTGAAACCAAATCGATCACGCAGTGGACTAGGTAGCAAACCGGCTCTAGTTGTCGCTCCAACTAAAGTGAAATGCGGCAGCTCCAGTGGAATCGATGTTGCACCTGCTCCCTTTCCAACAATCACATCAACACGAAAATCCTCCATCGCTAAATAGAGCATCTCCTCTGCTGGACGAGACATACGATGAATTTCATCTAAAAATAAAATCTCTCCCTCAACCAAAGAGGAAAGAATTGATGCTAAATCTCCTGCATGTTGTATTGCAGGTCCTGAGGTAATTCGAATCGGACAATCCATCTCTGCTGCCACAATCATTGCCAAAGTTGTTTTGCCTAAACCAGGTGGCCCAGAAAAAAGTATGTGATCTGCAGTGGCTTTGCGCTGCTTTGCCGCTGACAGCAATAAATCTAATTGATCTCTTACCCTTAATTGACCAACAAACTCATTTAAATTCTTTGGTCGAAGGGCTAACTCTGCAACACGTTCGGCATCATCAGCACCTTGATCGATAATTCGCTCGCTCATTATTGCTTCCCGGAGTTTTTAAGAGCTAATTTCAATATTTGAGCAGCGCTTAAGCCATCAATCTTTTCTTCCTTCATTACCTGATTGAGCATTGCCGCCGCTTCTTTACCGGAATAACCAAGACCTTGCAGTGCATTTTCTACCTGATTTGATGTTGCAAGATTTGATCCTACTTTGCCACCAGCAAAAGCAGCTGCTTTATCTTTTAACTCAAGCACTAAACGTTGAGCACCTTTTTTGCCTAAACCAGGAACTGATTCTAAAGTTTTAAGATTAGATGAAACCACAGCATTTGCAATTGTGCCCGCATCACTATTTGCCAAAATTGATTGAGCTACTTTGGGACCAATTCCAGTTACAGATAAAAGTAATTCGAAAAAATCTCTATCTAAGATCTCAGTAAATCCGTAAAGTGTTAAAGCATCTTCACGCACAATTAAATAAGTGTGAAAACTAACCTTTTCCCCATTTTGAATCTTTGCAGCGATTCTGATTGGCACCTGCAAAAGAATGCCAACTCCCCCAACTTCAACCACAATTGAACTTATTGAGGTTGACTTCACGGTTCCAGTTATTGAACTAATCATCGCTTTTTAATTGCCTTCTTCTTGGCACTTGCCAACCTGGCATTACCAACTCCTCGCCAATGATGGCAGATTGCCAGTGCTAAGGCATCGGTGCTATCGACGGGTTTTGGAATTTCCTTTAATTTAAGTAAACGCTTGACCATTTGCGCCACCTGTTTTTTATCAGCCCGGCCAGAACCAGTCACTGCCGCCTTGACCTCACTAGGAGTATGTAAAACAACAGGTATTCCAGCTTTGGCAGCCAAAAGTAAAGCCACTCCTGCGGCTTGGCCAGTTGCCATTGCAGTTTTAACATTTAGTTGAGAAAACACTCGCTCCACCGCAATTACATCTGGCTTATATTTATTAATCCAAAGAGAGATCTCTTTTTCTAACTCTAATAATCTAAATTCAAGACCAGCATCAACATCTGTCTTGATAACCCCTACCCCAACCATTTCAAGTTTTTGGGGTCCAACGGAATCAACGATGCCTATACCGCATCTAGTTAATCCGGGGTCAATTCCTAAAACGCGCATAGGGCAAGCCTAATCAGCGGTAAAAAATTATGAACTAAGGCTCGCCATCACTTCATCTGAAACATCAAAATTTCCGTAAACATTTTGCACATCATCTAGCTCTTCGATTGCTTCAATCAATTCAAATACCTTCTTGGCTGTTTCTGAATCAATTGGAATTGACATAGTTGGTAAAAATGATGTTTCAGCAGATTCATAATCAATACCTGCTGTTTGCAAAGATGTACGCACTGCAACTAAATCTGAGGGCTGCGCAACTACCTCAAATGAATCACCCAGGTCATTAACTTCATCAGCACCTGCATCTAAAACAACCTCAAGGAGAGAATCCTCGGTGACCTTGCCATTATTTTTTGAAACAATTACAACGCCTTTGCGATTAAACAGATATGAAACAGAGCCAGGATCGGCCATATTTCCACCATTTCGAGTTACCGCAACACGTACTTCAGAAGCGGCACGATTTCGATTATCAGATAAACACTCAATTAATAATGCCACTCCACCGGCTGCATAACCTTCATACATAATTGTTTCCCACTCTTTGCCACCAGTTTCAAGCCCAGCACCGCGCTTAATTGCGCGATCAATATTGTCAGCGGGCACGGAATTCTTTTTTGCCTTAGCAATTGCATCAAATAATGTTGGGTTACCAGAGACATCAGCACCACCAGCACGGGCTGAAACCTCAATTGCCTTAATTAGCTTTGCAAAGTTTTTAGCTCGTCTTGAATCAATAATTGCTTTTTTATGTTTAGTGGTTGCCCACTTGGAATGGCCGCTCATGAATTCTCCAATTAACCTTTAGATCCAGCTAATTCTCGGCAGATATTTTCAACAAAAAATCTATGGACCCGATTATCACCAGTTAACTCTGGGTGAAAAGAGGTGGCTAGAAGATGTCCGGATCGCACTGCTACCGGATGCTTTACACCTTTTGCATCAGTAATTTCAGCTAGTACCTCAACTGAAGTCCCCACTGATTCAACCCAAGGAGCTCGAATAAAGACAGCTCTTACTGCAGGTTCGGTAATGCCTTTAAATTTTAAATCGGTTTCAAATGAATCTACCTGACGTCCGAAAGCATTTCGCCGAACCACCATATCGATTCCGCCAAAGGTTTCTTGTCCTTGGATTGCATCTTTAACCACATCAGATAACAAAATCATGCCCGCGCAGGATCCATATGTTGGCATTCCAGATTTGATTCGATCCTTAATTAAATCCATCAGATCAAAGGCTCTAGCAAGTTTTGCGATTGTGGTTGATTCACCGCCTGGAATAACTAAGGCTGAGATCTCATTTATCTCTTCTTTTGTCTTAACCGCTCGCGCATCTACTCCACAATCACTTAATGATTGGATATGTTCGCGAACATCGCCTTGGAGTGCAAGTACTCCAATTTTCACAATTACCAGCCCCGCTCCGCTAACCGATGTGGCACGGGAATATCTGCAACATTGATACCAACCATCGCATCACCTAAACCACGAGAAACATCAGCGATTACCTTCGCATCGGTGAAGTAAGTAACTGCCTTCACACATGCAGCAGCACGCTTGGCCGGATCTCCTGATTTAAAGATTCCTGAACCAACAAAGACTCCATCAGCTCCTAATTGCATCATCATCGCTGCATCGGCAGGGGTTGCAATTCCGCCAGCAGTAAATAGCACTACCGGCAGTTTTCCAGTACTGGCTACCTCTTTTACTAATTCATACGGTGCTTGCAATTCTTTAGCTGCTACGAATAGTTCATCTTCGCGCATTGAAGTTAATCGTCGGATCTCTGCTGAAATAGTTCGCATATGTGTGGTTGCATTTGAAACATCACCGGTTCCTGCTTCGCCTTTGGAGCGGATCATGGCAGCACCTTCATTAATTCTGCGAAGTGCCTCTCCCAGATTTGTAGCGCCACATACAAATGGAATCGTGAAATTCCATTTATCAATGTGGTTTGCATAATCTGCCGGAGTTAAAACCTCTGACTCATCGATGTAATCAACGCCAAGTGTTTGTAAAATTTGTGCTTCAACAAAATGGCCGATTCTTGCCTTTGCCATTACTGGAATTGAAACTGCTGCTTGAATTGCAGTAATCATGTCTGGGTCTGACATGCGAGCAACGCCACCTTGGGCACGTATGTCTGCAGGTACGCGCTCCAGCGCCATCACTGCAACAGCGCCAGCATCTTCAGCTATCTTGGCCTGTTCAACATTTACAACATCCATAATCACGCCGCCCTTTAGCATTTCTGCCATGCCGCGTTTTACTCGTGCTGTGCCTGTTTCTTTAGACATTTTTCTCCCCTGCAATTATCTAGCCCCCTAGTGTACTAATTACTTGATAGCTTTAAAAACAGTTAAATGAAGCCTTGCTCACACCAGCAGGCCTATCACGGGGTTAAAACTGGAGCCTTATCGGTTAAGAAAATCCAAGTTCGCCCAGGCTTGAAGTTGGCTACGCCGCCATCCTCACTTTTCCAGGTAGTCAGATCAGTTTCTAAATTCCGTTGCCAACTTATTTGATAACTTAAACCATCCCGCAGCATTACAGCTTTGCCGCTTCCCGTCGTTTTGCTAAACGGAGTAATTTCACCGAACTTATCTCCATAGATAGATGGTGTTATCGAAACGATTTGAATTATTGCAGTGTCCGCGTATAACTGTTCACCATTGGCAGCCATGTTTGGCTTTTCATTAAAGTAAATTAACCATTTTTCGTTGGTGCTATCCCATCGCAACTCATACTTTGCGCTTGGCCATTTAATCTTTGCGATTGCAGTATTTGTTTCACCTTTTGGTGCATCTCCAAATGGAAATACTGAGGCAGTAGCAGTTTCAATTCTTGTCTTAGGGTTTGCATTGGCACGTTCGAGCAAAAGATCTGGTTTTAAAATCATATCCACCGGCCCCGGGCGATTAGGATCTTTTCCATAGATAGATGGTGGGTTTCGCTCCGCAGAGAGATTTTCTAAGTTAGCGGCTGCAATTACTGGTCGCATTTTGCTTTGAGCACCGCTGTAAGCAAACCCAACTCGACCAAACTGGGCAAGTAATTCAATATCTGAAATTCGAGCCGACCTGATTGGTCCAATTAACGGCGGAAGCTTTGATGTGTAGATTGCAGCTAATCTGGTTAAGCCCCCCTCAACCTGTTCAACATAAACAACATCGGCAGACTCCACTCCAATTTGAGGATGGGCTGCATTTGTATCATCAATTTTAACTACCAAAATTTGTTTGTTGTCACCGGCAAGACCTGTAAAGAAATTCTTTGCCTCTTCCTTGTCTAATGAAAGTTTTGGCAAATCTGAGGTTGCAGTTAGTGAAAGTATGATTACAGTTAAAGAGATAAAGAGAACCAGCCTTCTTACTAATTTCACAAAATATCATCCTCGAAGGCATAACGAACCGGTGCTGGCGCTTTGCCAGCTAACCTGAATAATCTAATTAATGGTTTAGATCTAACATTTCTTGTTGCATTAACCGCCTCCAGGTGAATATTTATTGCGATTTTCACCTTTCCAGTTATATCCGATAACTCAACCAACAAATCAGATGGCAACTCTAGGGAGTGATCTATGGCCGCTCCCTGAACCAACTTCAATGATTCAGATAGCACGCTTTCCGCTGAAGATCTTTCAATGATATTTGCATTACGTGCTGCTGCGGCAGAACTAGAGATTAGGTAGGCAGTTGCTGGATCCAAATTAGATTCTGCAACTATTTCATGAGCTAATGCAGCTCGTTGTTGCAAGAGCGCATCCAGAGTTGCCCAAGAGGTTTCAACTTTATGGTGCAACCGATCTAATCTTGATGCAGAAAATGACAAGTACCATGCAATTAAGACAATAAAAAGAATTATTACAAGGGTTTGGAAATTCATCGCCTGCTCCAAAATCTATTCTCGGAGGCAAGAGTTACACGCTGGCCACCGGCTATCGCCATTTCATATACATTCTCAATCTGCTCGGCAACTACCTGCCAATCATATTTTTGTGCGCTCAACCTGCCGTTTTCTCCCAACCGTTTACGTTTGTCATCATCTCGCAATAAGGCAACTAAAACCTTTGCTAGATCAGCTGAATCTTCATTTTTAAATAATTCACCAGCTTCACCATTTTCAAGTACTGCTTTAAATGCTGGTATGTCACTAGCAACTACGGCAGTACCGGCAGAAAGTGCCTCAGTTAAAATGATGCCAAAGGATTCGCTACCAGTGTTTGGTGCAACATAAATTTGCACAGATTTTAGGAATCTTTCTTTTTCTTCATTGCTCAATAAACCAAGAAATTTAATGCGGCTCTTTAGTTGCGGGTTTAATTTCTTTGTAAACTCAGTACTATCCCCAGGGCCTGCAACTAAAAATTGAACATCTGGAATAAATCTTGCGACAATTGACAAGGAATCAATTAGTACTTGTAACCCTTTTCTAGGTTCCTCAATGCGGCCAATAAATCCAACGGTGTGTCCATTTGAATACTCGTTATTGATTTTGGCATTTGCGTATCTTTGGCCATCAATTCCATTTGGAATAACCACTGCATCAGTATCAAAGTGGTCTTTAAGTGTTGATCGAGCTAATTCGCTTACTGCTATTCGAGCATTTAATTTTTCTACGATTGGTTCCAAAATTGGCCCAATTGCGTAGATGGCTTTTTTCTTAGGAGTTGAAACATGGAAGGTACCAACTAATGGACCTTCTGCAGCTGAGCAAGCTAACAAAGATAATGAAGGAATTGCTGGTTCATGCAAATGTAGAAGATCAAAATCACCGCTTGCAATCCATTGTTTTGCTCGAGAGCTTGCAATCGGACCAAACAAAACTCGAGCAACTGAACCATTAACTGGAATGGAAATCGGTTTACCAGCATTTACTACATAATCTTCATGCTTAACTGAATCATCTGAAATGGGTGTTAGAACCGAAACAAAGTGTCCTTCTTCAATTAAATGCTCTGCAAGATCTCGAATATGGGTTTGAACTCCCCCGGGTGTATCCCACCCGTAAGGGCAAACCATTCCTATTCTAATGTTCTTCATCTATCCAAATCCTTTGCAGCATATGCCAATCAACTGGATATTCCTTAATACGTTTTGCAAAATTATCAGCAATTGATTGTGTGATTATTTTAATCTGATCCTCTTCATTTCCAGAATTAGTTGGTTTGATGGTTTCATCAAAAATTATTTGAATACCATCTGGTGTGTAGCGGACATATGCAGTAATTAAAGGAGCACCTGTTTTTATCGCCAAAATAGCAGGCCCAGAAGGCATCTTAGAAGTTTTGCCAAAGAAGTTAACCTCAACACCATTTCTAGACATATCTCGATCTGCAACCAATGCAATCAATTTGCCAGCTTGTAGTCGCTGCGTAAGAATCGGAATTGTTTTCTCTTTATGACTTATCGCTTCAATGCCAATACTTTCTCGGTAGGCTAAAAACTTCTTAAATATCGCCTCCGGCTTTAGCTTCTCAACAACAGCAGTTAATGTGATTCCCGTTGAACAAAAATACGCCGCTGCATGATCCCAATTACCAGCGTGTGGCAAGGCCACGATGCAACCCTGCTTGGATTGAATCGGATCTCTAAGTAAATTCTCCCTAATAACTTGGGTAGTTGAAATTATTCTATTTTTGCTCCATGTGCTCAAACGGAAAGTATCAAACCAATAGCGAAGATAAGATCGCATTCCTAACTTTGTTAACTCCTCTAACTTTTGTGTTGAATACTCCGGCATTACTCGAGCATAATTTCCTCGAAGTCGTTTAATCCCTTTTCCATTTTTCTTATAAATACGATCCGAAACATAATCAGCTAGTTTGTAAGCAGTTTTTTCAGGTAGATGGGCAATTAACTTCCAGGCAAATAAATATAGTAAATACATTTACTTCACCGCTTTATAGACAATCAACATTCTTTGCGTCATAGTGAATATTGAGAGAAAAGCTAGTATCCATAACCCGAGTGCCATCGCATAATCAACCCCTAAGCCGTGTAATCCATAAACAGTTAACGCAATGATCAAGCGCTCACTACGTTCTGCAATTCCTCCATTACAAACAATATCTAAAGATTCAGCCCGTGCTTTGATATATGAAACCATAAAAGATGCAACTGCTGTTACCAAAAATAGAGGAACTAACCTGTCATCACTTTTAATGAAAAACAATAGCGCGCCAACAAATATGGCCGCATCACTTAAACGATCAAGGGTTGAATCTAGAACGGCTCCCCATTTACTAACCCCTTTATTTGAAGCCCTAGCAACTGCGCCATCAAATAAATCAAAAAGCACAAAAGCAGCAACCCAAATAACTCCGACCAGAAAATCACCTTTGGGAAAGAAATAAAGTGCGCTGAAAACACTGCCAACGCCACCAATGGTTGAGATTAAATTGGCGCTGATTCGCAATTTGATCAGAATTTTGACCAATGGGGCAATAATTTTCGCGACAGGATCACGTAATGAACGCTGCAACATAATTCCCATCGTAGGCTTACCGATCATGGCCGACCTAATTAACGCACGGTTTGTCCTTGGAATATCTCCTGAGAATCAGCAAATTTCTGCTCTCCTTGGACTTCCAACTGCCAATATCGATGATCCAACATTAATTACCGCAGATGTAGTGGTAGTTGTGGCCAGCGCAAAAACCGGAATTGATCCAAAACTAGTCTCACAGTGGCATACCTTTAGAGAGTTATATATACCAACAATAGTTGCGGTGATTGATTTCGAAGATGGTGATGTTGATTTTGAGGATATGAGTGCGATTGTTGGGAAAATGTTAGAGCCGGTAGTCACTCCCTATTTGGTTTTGCATGCGGACAATGGGGAGCCGACAGCATTAATAAATCTTGAGGATCAAATGATTACCGATTACTCCAATGTCAAAGCGGCCACAATCCCAAGTGACAGTGAACATAAAGAGTTGATTTTAGAGTTTAAAGAAGAGCTCCATAACTCCTTAATTGAAGGTGGTTGGGATCAATTCAGCGCAGGTTTGATAATTCCAGCTATTCCGCTTTTGCCAAAAAACAAATTAGGTGTTGCCGAGATTAAACGTTTCTTAGATTTGATTCCAAGCCGCAGCTAACTGCTGCCTGCTTTCCTGCAATAGCTTTGGTAGTACTTTTGTCTTGCCAATTATCGGCATAAAGTTTGCATCCCCGCCCCACCTTGGCACTACATGTTGATGTAAGTGACCGGCAATTCCAGCGCCAGATACTGCGCCTTGATTAATTCCAATATTAAATCCAACCGCATTACTCACCTTTCGAAGTACTTTCATCGCATGTGCAGTCAACTCTTGCACCTCATTGCGCTCTGAAACAGATAAATCTGGCAACTCTGCCACATGTCGGTTTGTACAGATTAAAAGATGGCCTGCGTTGTATGGATATAAATTCATTACTACATATGCCTCTTTGCCTCTTGCGACTATTAATGCCTCTTCATCACTTAAATTAGTGATCCGACAAAATGGACAAGGTATTTCATTTCCAGGAAGGGGGCGGTTCTCACCTTCTAAATATGACATTCGATGGGGCGCCCAAAGTCTTTGCCAACTATCTGGCATGCCTGCGCCACCAGAAATAACTTGGTCACTCATTTATATTTGTTTACGATCTTTTATTGAAGCTAAAACCTCATCAATTGCTTGTTGAATAGGAATTTGATTCTTCTGCTCACCATTTCGGTATCTAAATGAAACAGCCTTTGCAGACATATCTTCATCGCCTGCGATCAACATAAATGGAATCTTTTCAAGTTGGGCATTTCGGACCTTTTTCTGCATGCGATCATCCGAGATATCGATATCTGCTCTGATCCCAGCTTTCTTAAATTGTTTAATAACATCTTGCAGATAAGGATTAATTGAGTCTGCAACTGGAATTCCTCTTACCTGAACTGGTGCTAGCCATGGTGGGAAAGCTCCTGCATAATGTTCAGTTAATACACCAAAAAATCTTTCAATTGAGCCAAATAATGCGCGGTGAATCATTACTGGTTGTTTACGTGATCCATCAGATGCGGCGTAGCCTAAATCAAATCTTTGAGGTAGTTGAAAATCAACTTGAATCGTAGACATCTGCCAAGTTCTACCGATCGCATCCCTTGCCTGTACCGAGATCTTTGGGCCATAAAAGGCAGCACCCCCAGGATCTAATACCAACTCTAATTTTTGTTTTTCCGCCGCTTGTTGCAACGCGTTTGTTGCATCTTGCCAATCTTTATCTTCACCAACTGATTTTTCTGGGTTTCTAGTTGATAACTCCAAATAAAAGTCAGTTAATCCATAATCTCTTAAAAGATTAAGTACGAAGGTTAAAAGTGAATCTAGCTCATCTGCCATCTGCTCTTTTGTGCAGTAAATATGTGCATCATCCTGGGTAAAGCCACGAGCTCTGGTAATTCCATGTACTACGCCAGATTTTTCATACCGATATACGGTGCCAAACTCAAATAATCTCAGCGGCAGATCGCGGTAGGACTTAGGTGAGGATTGGAATATTAGATTATGAAATGGGCAGTTCATCGGCTTCATGTAATACTTTTGACCTGGCTTTTTAATTGTGCCATCTGCATGTAACTCTTCATCCATCACCATCGGCGGATACATCCCATCTGCATACCATTGCAAATGTCCGCTAGTTTCAAATAATGCGGCCTTAGTTAAATGTGGCGAGTATACAAATTGATAATCCTCTTCCTCATGACGTTTGCGAGAGTAATCCTCCATCGCCCTGCGAACAATTCCACCCTTTGGATGAAAGACAGCAAGACCTGAGCCAATCTCCTCTGGAAAGGAAAACAAATCTAACTCCGCACCAAGTTTTCGGTGATCCCGCTTTTCTGCCTCCTCCAATAAATGCAGGTAGGCATCTTGCGCCTCTTGGGTTGGCCATGCAGTTCCATATATTCGCTGCAACATTGGATTCTTTTCAGATCCGCGCCAATAAGCACCAGCTGCTCGCATCAATTTAAAAGCTGGAATATGTTTGGTTGATGGTAGGTGCGGTCCACGACATAGATCACTCCAAACTGGATTGCCATCTCTGCCTAGGTTGTCATAAATAGTTAATACCGAACCACCAACTTCAACACTAGATTCATCACCGGCTGCATTTCCCTTCAAACCGATCAACTCGCATTTATATGGCTCAGCCTTTAATTCAGCCAACGCCTCTTTTTCAGTTGTTACACGGCGACGAAATCTCTGGCCAGCTTTGATGATTTTTCGCATGGCAGTTTCTAGTTTTTCCAAATCCGAAGGTGTAAATGGATTTTTTGGATCAAAGTCGTAGTAAAAACCATCTCGAATCGGTGGACCAATTCCTAATTTAGTATCTGAAAAAACTTCCTGAACCGCTTGGGCTAAAACGTGAGCCGTTGAGTGGCGTAGAACATTTAATCCATCCTCTGATGAAATTAAGACCGATTCAACCGCATCGCCCTCAACTAAATCACTCCATAAATCCTTTAGCTCACCATTGATCCGACAAACCACCACATCCGGTTGATCGGCAAATAGATGAGTTGGTTTTTGATCACTTGCAATCTCTTTTGATGCACCATTTACAGTGATCTTGATCTGAGCCGACATACCGCTAGGTTATCAAAGGGGGCGGTAAAGGCGGCGAATTAAAAGGTGTATTCGTACCAAATAACCAATAAAACAAGTGATAAAAATATAACGCCAGCAATAATCATCAATCGATGCTTTTTCTTTATCTTTGCCGCATTTGCCGCCCTACTTGCAACGCCTTTAGCTGAGGTTAAAACTCGCGCTGCCCATGCAAATTCAGAGGCCAAAATACCTAGGCCGGTGAAAATAATTAGCCAACCAGGTCCTGGTGCTACTAATGCAACTACGCCCACTAAAGTGATTAAGCCACCAACAAAGCCCACTAAAACTCGCTTTATTACTGGATTCATACCTCTATCTTACTCCTGATGTGTTGCTCGAATTCACCAATTAACTTCGCACCAATTTCGCTGCCTTCAAATAATTTATCTTCAACTTTGCTTACTGGCGTAAGTAAACGAATTGAGGAGCAGAGAAATACTGCATCAGCTTCTAGAAGTTGATCCCAGGTAAATAACCCTTCTGTCACAGCAAAATCTTTGATCAAGATTTGCCGAGTAATTCCAGGCAAGCAGCCAGATTCCAAGGCTGGGGTGATGAATTTTCCATCCTTTAAAATAATGATGTTCGCAGAACCGGTCTCCACCACGTCATTATTTTCATTTAAATAAACCCCATCACTATAACCGCGAGCGTGTGCAGTTCGGACAGCTAGCATCGATTGGCCATATGAGATGGATTTAATGCCAGATAAAGGTGAGTTTGAATTTATAACCTGATTCATTTTTATCAGGCTAGGTAATTTATCTAAGCTCTCCGCTGCCTCAACTGCAACCAACCAGGTGCCATCAGCGAGTACTGCAACTCGTATACGAGATTTACCTATCACGCCCTTTAATAACTGATTTATTCCGATTTCAATATCGATTTTCGCCGGGATAGTAATCAAGACTTTTTCTGCACTCTTAGCTAAACGCTCATAATGACGTTGCCAGGCAATTATTTTTTCATCTATTCCCAGAATTGTTTCAAATAAACCATCTCCGCGAATGTAGGAGAGGGAGAAGGGCATGGTTAATGGCTCACCTACCACCTTGCCATTTACTAGTAATTTCACACCATCACCCCAGATGCAATTGAGATCAATCGCTTTGCCTTCAGCTCCGTCTCTTCCCATTCACTTACTGGATCACTTGCCCAAGTAATTCCAGCTCCAGTTCCAAAATGAAGCTGATCATCACCAGTCGACCAAAATATGCGAATACCAACGGAGAGTAATGCTTGATCATTCTCAACAAAACCAATCACGCCGCAGTAAGGGCCACGCTTGGTTTGCTCAATCTCAGCAATACTTTTCAATGCCGAAGATTTTGGCGCTCCACTTATCGATCCGGCAGGCAGAAGTGCTTTGACTATCTCACTCCATTTAATTCCAACTCTTAATCGGCCAACTACATCTGAGACTAAGTGAAACAAACCAGGGTGTGACTCAGTTGCTAACAATCTTGGGACATCAACACTGCCACTTTCACAGATGCTGCCAAAATCATTTCGCATTAAATCAACAATCATCACATTTTCGGCACGATCCTTCTCGCCAAAATTATCTATCTTTGAAGTCCCTTTAATTGGCGTAGATTTAATAACTTCACCCCTGCGCTCTAAAAACAATTCAGGTGAGGCAGAGGCAATCTCAAGTCCGGGCAATTTTAAGTAGCTGGCATAGGGTGCTGGATTATCTGCTTGCAATCTGTTGGCCAACCCTTGCAAGCTTTGGGATGATTTAGTAGATAAAACTCGACAGAGATTTACTTGATAAATATCACCGGCAGCAATCTTTTCCTTAACCTGTTCAACATTTTTTTGATAAACAGTTTGGGTTTGTGAGGAGTGCCAATCATTTTCAATTCCCTGCCAATTTGATTGCGGCAGTGGTGCATTAATTACATTTGCAAATCTTGCGCAAAACCATTGCCCTTCAAAGGTATTTACTACCGCCCAGAAACCTGGCTTATCTAGGCTGCTTGGGTCATTTGAAATCTCAACACAATTAGTGGCAAGTCGACCTGCCATCCAAAAGGTAGCTTGCGATAACTCCATGTTTGAACGCTACCTCCTGCGATAGAAAAGGTGTGAAAAAAATACAATTGTGCCAAGGGTGGCAGGATGCGATAGATTTCGCCCACGCACTTACGCGGACGTAGCGCAGTTGGTAGCGCGGAACCTTGCCAAGGTTCAGGTCGCCGGTTCGAACCCGGTCGTCCGCTCTCAAGAAAAAGTTTTCTTATCTGGGAAAAGCAAGGTCGGATGGCCGAGAGGCGAGGCTCGGGACTGCAAATCCCGCTACACGGGTTCAAATCCCGTTCCGACCTCCACAAAAAAATTAAGCAGCAGGTGGTCTAGATAAGATTCCTGAACAATTACTTAATGTAAAACCACCAGCACAATATGGAATCACTACCGCATCCCCTTGTTTAATCTCCAACTCTTGATCATTATCAAAATTGATCAAGCCTTCGCCAGAGAGTGCTAAAAAGATTCCAAAACCTGATTCAACCTTGGCATGTCCTTGAGTTAAATAATCTGCTCTAAAAAATGGATTAGCTATTGAATTAAATATCCCACCGCTTCTATTCCCACCAATATCAAACGTTGTAATTATCTCCCTCTCCTCCTCCATACTTAATGGGGTGAGCCGCAGTGCCTCTAAGGCCTTATCAAATCCAAGATTTAAATGACCATCCTTACCGCCATCTACTGCAAACCCATCCCACTCAAGCAGGATTGAAA
>Ga0209358_10000957_pt1 | contig 24126 bp, 22 predicted proteins | sample LauGreFa1BDMLBSN_2_FD_187574 | JGI IMG/M metagenome (GOLD analysis project Ga0209358, IMG submission 187574) | Freshwater lake microbial communities from Lake Michigan, USA - Fa13.BD.MLB.SN (SPAdes) (version 2) | ecosystem: Environmental > Aquatic > Freshwater > Lake | place: Lake Michigan, USA...
ACCGTCTCCGGCTTGAGAATACGCTTTCCATTCAATTCACCTTTGTTCAAGAGCATGGTGGCAAAGCTCAAATAATCTTTTGCACTGCTGAACAATGCATTTACACCTGAAAAGAGGGTATTGCCAGACATACTTGGTTGGTTTTCTAATCTGCGCAATGTAGAATCAGCGCTGAACCCATATACCACCATAACTCTTTTTTGTTGTTCAGGCGTGAGATTATAACCAGTCTCCTTCATTTGAAGGGGAGTAAATATTTTCTCTTGCAAGTATGCTGATAAATTTTTACCAGAAATTACCTCAACCAATCTACCAACGATGTCTGGAGTAAAAGAATAATTCCATTTGCTACCAGGCTCCCACATCAGGGGGAGTTTGGACAATCCTGTTACCCTATCACCCAAGGTTTTAATATTTGGATTCAGGATCAAAGCTTGCCAAATTTCTTTGTCATAGGCAATGGTAGCAATACCATGGCTCATTCCAGCGGTATGGCTCAATGCCTGACGAATGGTTATGGGTGAAGATGCAGGTTGAGTGCCAGATGAACTTCCCTTGGTTGGATCGTTGACTACTTGAAGATTTGAAAATTCAGGCAAATACTTTGATACAGGATCATCCAATTGAAATTTTCCTTCATCGTATAGTGTCATCAGGGCTGCGGACACAATGGGTTTCGTCATTGATTGGATGAAATAAAGCTCATTTCCTTTCATGCTATCTCCTGATTCGCGATCTCGGAGCCCGTATGATTTTTCATACATCAATTTACCATCCTGAAATACCAGGCCCTGAACTCCGATCAGCCTCCCCTCCTTTACTTCATTTGATATATAACTGTCATAATCTGAGAAGTTGTTTTGTACAATTTCATTCTGTTGTTGGCAGCTCACCATGACCCAGGTGAGAGAGACTAAAAAAAGGAGTTTTTTCATTTGCAATCGTTTACTGTGAGAATGAATGTACTAAAACCCTGAAATTACTTCAATAAAAAAACGCTATTTCCCGATGCAGAACTTAGAGAATATATAGTCCAGCTGGTCATCGTTTGTGATTTTGCCTGTAATTTCTCCCAGGTGATACAGGCATTGGCGAATATCTATTGCAAGCAAATCGCCTGGTACATTTTCCTTCATTGCTTTTTTAATTGCATCAATGGCATTGGCAATTTTTTGAAGGGATTGATAATGGCGGGCATTTGTCACTACCGTCTGTTCAGAGTGAACGCTGCCCTGTACAATAGATGTGGAAAGTTCTTTTTTCAAAGCATCGATGTTCATATCATTCTTGGCCGATACATACATGCGATTTGAGGCAGATTCTGCATTCAGTTGTTTCAATGCCTGGGGATCATCTATTTTGTTTCCAACCAATAGGTAATGCTTGGACAAACGTTGCAATTCATTTTCCACTTCATTCAACTCATCTATGGGGGTTGTATTGGCGTCGTACAAATACACCACGATATCTGCCGACTTCATTTTTTCTCTGCTTTTTTCAACTCCAATCGATTCTATTTCATCCATGCTTTCACGCATACCGGCAGTATCGATCAACCTGAACAAAATACCATCGATGTTCAATACTTCCTCAATGGTATCGCGTGTTGTTCCAGCAATCGAACTAACAATGGCCCTGTTCTCTTTAAGCAAAGTATTGAGCAGGGTTGATTTTCCTGCATTGGGTTTTCCAATGATTGCAACGCTTACTCCATTTTTGATAACATTTCCCAATTGAAATGAATGAAGTAAGGCTCTGACTGTTGTATCCAAATGATCGAGCAGACTCTTCAATCTGGTTCGGTCTGCAAATTCAACATCCTCCTGTGAGAAATCCAGTTCCAACTCAATCAATGCAGAAAAGGAAATCAGCTCCTCCCTCAGATTAGACAATACATGTGAGAAACCACCTCTCACCTGATTCAATGCAGTTTCCTGTGCGGCTTTTGTACCTGATGCAATCAAGTCGGCTACTGCCTCTGCCTGTACCAAATCCATTTTACCATTCAAGAATGCCCGCATGGTAAATTCACCAGGTTTTGCAAGACGTGCACCTTTTTGGATGCAAAGCTCAATAAGCTGTTGAATGATGTAGCTTGACCCATGGCAGGAAATTTCCACTACATCCTCACCTGTATATGACCTGGGTGATTTGAACAGGGAAACAACAACTTCATCAATATTATTTTCACCATCACTGATCAATCCCACATGCAAGGTATTGGCGGGCTGATTGGACAATTGTTTAGAAGGAAAAATTTCATCCATCAATGCAATGCATCCATTTCCTGACAAACGCACAACCCCAATGGCACCAATGCCTTGAGGTGTTGCCAATGCTACAATGATATCGCTCCAATGCGTCGACATACCGGTAAAATTACGACCTAGTACCAGAATAAATAAAAAAGGTCGTTTGGAGAACCAAACGACCTTGTATGTTGAAAAACGTAGGTTTATTCTGAAAGCTGGAATGTAACAGGCTGGCGGCGATATGCTTTTACATTTCTACCGTTTTGGATAGCAGGCTTCCATTTGGGACCCTTTCTGATCGCGTTTACAGCGATTTCAGCAAGTTTTGAAGTTGGTGGCAAACAGTTCCCTACACCTGCCTCATTGCAAGGCAATGCACGAACTTCGCTCACGACACCTGCTTTGTCCACAATGAAAAGCACTACTACAGTTCCTGAACGACCATCATCCTGCAACTCATCGATATTTCTTTCAATTTCGCGGGTCACATAACGGGTCCAACCAGAAGTACCGCCTGGAAATTCAGCATCGATTTCCACTTTTTGGAAGATTTTATTTTCATCATCTTCCTTGGGTGCTTCAACAACTGTACTTTCCACAGGAGGGGCAACAATGCCTTCGTCTTTTACGCCCTCTTGATTGACCGTACCAATTTTTGTTTCTTCCAGTTTTTCAATTTCTGGTGGCTTCTCATCTTCTTTTACCTCTTCGTCTTTGACAACTTTAGGAGGTGTAAACTTGGCCATTTCCACTTTAGGTGGCTCTGGTGGTTTCGGAGGAGGAGGTGGTGGTGGCTCATTGGGCTCGTCTTGTTTGATTTCTTCCAGTTGTACTTCTTTGATCTCAACCTTTCCTTTTTTATTTCCGGTGGTGAGAGAAGACAAGAAAGAACCCAACAACAACATCAAGGCAATTGAGGCTGTAATCACAAGTGCATTCCTCAAACGCTTGTTGTATTGTGTGCGGAGCTCATAAGCACCATAACTCTTGTTTCTACCCTCAAATACCAGGTCGATGAGATCAGTGCCTAAAATTTTATTTGCATCCATTGTAATGCGTTTAATTTAATTTCTTTTTCTCTTTATTTGATTCCAGATGCAGCTTCGGTTATTTTGATCAATTCGTATTCAACAGGTGAAATATCCACCATTGCATAGCGCTTGATCTCGTTGATGGTCATCTCATCCAAAATATCAACCGTATTCTTATAGGTAGCATCAATTGTTGGCTTGATGATTACTACCAGGTCTTCCGGATTGGTATTTTGCTTTTTGCGGATGATCTCATCGCGGATGGTCTTGAAAGTTGCAGTTTTGATTTGAGTGGGATCCATTCCTTCGTAATAATATATTACGTCCTGCTTACCAAGCATGATATGGAATGCTCCAGATTCTTTTACCTTGTTCTGCTCTTCAGGCTTGTCAACATCCTTTGGCATATAAAGATTCATAGCCGTTGGTTGAGACATTGTGGTTGTGAAGATGAAGAAGGTAATCAACAAGAATCCCAGATCCACCATTGGAGTCATATCTACGCGGGTAGATAGCTTCTTGGCTTTTTTAACGCCTGGACCTTTTTTGTGTCCGCTATCACCACCCCCTGAATCTATACTTGCCATATTTGACTATTTAGTTGATCAATTTATTACTTACCGCTTTGAATTTGCTTTTGGCGAGTAACATACAGAGCAGTTCCAGCAGGTGCATCTTCAGGCGATGTTACAAGAAGGAATTTGTTTTGGTCATTCTTCTTGAACGCATTGAGGACGTTTTTAAACTGAGGATACTTTGCATTGTTATCCGCTTTGATCAGCAGGTTCAGTTTTTTACCAGAGTATGCAGTCAATGCATCTCTGATCCAATAGTACAATTCACCACCGGTTGTATCTGAACAAGGTATACCAGGTTGTTTTTTGAAAACTTCCTTGGTGGATGGCTCCTCAGGATCCAATGCCAAGAGTCCTTTCAGCTGACTGAAGGGAACTCCAACACTTGGAGCATTGATGAAATTTTTAATTTCAGCGGGACCCAATCCAAGATTTCTGGTTTGGTTCATGTTCTCAATCAATAACTGACGAGACTGTGGATTGTCTATTGAAACGAAAACCCTGCCACCTTGATCGATCGATATCATTAATGCATCCTTTTCTGGCAATGTCTGAGAAGAAACAGAGTTGGGTGTGGTCACCTCAACCGGCTCCTCAGGCTTGAATTTGGTTGCCAACATGAAAAACGACAGGATCAAGAACGCTACGTCTACGAACGGCGTCATGTCGTTTTCGGGTGCATGTTTTTTTATTTTAACACTTGGCATGTTTACATTTTTTAAAATGAAGCTATCTAATTTCTATTCATATGAACAGAAACCATTACTTGTACTGAGAAGCAAAGCTCTGAGTAAGGGTAAATCCAGACTCATCAATACCGTAAGTAATAGCATCAATCCTTGTGGTAAACACATTGTACATCATCAAGGCAACAGAAGAAGTACCGATACCCAATGCTGTATTATATAGTGCTTCAGAGATACCTACCGCCAATTCAGCAGCAGCACCTGATCCACCTTCTTCACCTAATGAAGAGAATGATTTGATCATACCCAATACTGTACCCAACAAGGCAACCAATGTACCAAGTGAAGTCAAAGTAGATAGGAATACCAAGTTCTTTTGCAACATAGGAAGTTCAAGCGCAGTTGCTTCTTCAACTTCTTTTTGAATAGCAAGAACCTTTTGCTCTGTATTCAAAGCACTGTCAGACATCATCTCTTTGTACTTTTTCAAACCTGCTTTCATTACGTTACCTACACTGCCTTTTTGCTTGTCGCATTCTGCAAGCGCAGCATCAACATTCTTGTTGGCAAGATGAAATTGAACTTTGCGAACAAACTCATCGTTGTTTCCAGTTCCAGATGCTTTCTTGATTGTAAGAAAACGCTCGATTGAAAATACTACTACCATAAGGAAGGCACCGATCAACAGAGGCACGATGATACCACCTTCGTACATTCTGTTCCATGCACCTTTGGGACCTTTGTGAGATGGCCAGAAACCACCTAACTCATCTGGCTTGGTAAAGCCGTCAGGATTTCCCAAAATGAATCTCCATATACAATATCCGGCAATGATGCAAATGATTGGAGCCAGATAAGAAATTGCGTTACCACCACCATTTTTGGGTTGTGCTGATGTGGTTGACTTAGCAGCCGCTGTTGGTTTTGTTTCAGCCATGACTTACGTTTTTTGGTTAAAGATTTTCTTTGGTTTTAAAATGTTTACAAGAACCTCTAAAATAACCCTTTGTGTTCAAGAAAACAAAAGATTACTCAAGGGGGCAGAGCAAGATAATAAAATTGATTAAAAAATGCAACGAGGTGAAAAAAAATTAAAAAAAATCCACCCCGGCACAATTTTTTCCACCAAAAATCATCCCCATTTTACAAGGAATTTAAAAGAAGATAATGCTCAGTAAACACTATATTTACCGACTCTAAAATCGACAAAAATGAAAATTTTTTCAACCAAGGCTTTATTCCTGACATGTAGTTTGTTAATGGGAATGGAATCCATGCAGGCTCAGAACCGCAGAGACCAGGCCCCTCCTCCTCCGGCTGCTCCCGCAGCAGCACCCGCAGCCCCTGCTGCACCCCCTGCCCCCAAAACGGGACCAAGATCATACAAAGAGTTGATCACTCCAAAGGCAAAGACCAGCAAGGGACTTTTCAATGTGCATAAAATAGATGACAAGTTCTACTTTGAAATCAAAGAATCACTCTTTGGAAGAGAAATCATGGCCATTACCAGGTTTTCAAAGGTTGCCGGTGGCGGTGGCGTATATGGGGGTGAACTTGCCAATCAGCAGGTTGTAAAATTTGAAAAGGGTCCGGATAACAAAGTGTTCATGAGAGTGGTTACCGTCATCAGCGTTGCTGATTCGTCTCAACCCATCTACAGAGCAGTAAAAAATTCAAATCTTGATCCAATTGCTGCATCATTTGATATCAAAGCATTTGGTGCGGATTCAACAGGTGCCATCATTGACGTCACCGATTATTTCAAGGGAGATAACCAGGCTGTTTCCATCAGTCCGTCTTCAAAAAGAAGATTGAACCTGATTGCGCTTCAGCCAGACAAATCATACATTGAGACAATCAAAAGTTTTCCAATCAATACAGAGGTCAGATCTGTCAAAACATTTGGCGCAAGTGCAGCCATGCCGGGAATGGGAGCTGCTCCTTCTCCTTTTCCAAGTGCCTCATTGCCTGCAGCAAATGCAGCAGGTGTTGTAACACTTGAAATCAACAATTCTTTCATACTGCTGCCTGAAAAGCCCATGCAGAAAAGAATGAACGATCCAAGAACAGGTTACTTTGTAGACGACTACACTGTTTACAACGATGATCAACAAAAAACGGAAGAATCATCTTTCATCGTGCGCTGGAAACTTCAACCTAAAAAAGAAGACCTCGAGAAATGGAAAAGAGGTGAATTGGTTGAACCAGAAAAACCAATTGTATATTATATCGATCCAGCTACACCTAAGAAATGGAGAACTTACCTGATACAAGGTGTAAACGACTGGCAAGCAGCATTTGAAAAAGCTGGATTCAAAAATGCCATCATGGGTAAAGAGTGGCCAGAAGGTGATTCTACCATGAGCCTTGAAGATGCCCGCTATTCTGTCATCAGATACTTTGCATCAGATATTCAAAATGCATACGGTCCAAATGTACATGACCCAAGAAGTGGTGAAATTCTCGAGAGCCATATCGGATGGTACCACAATGTAATGAGTCTCCTGCATGACTGGTATTTTGTACAAACCGCAGCAGTTGACACAGCTGCCAGGAAAATGAAATTTGACGATGACCTGATGGGGAATCTCATCAGATTTGTTTCTTCACACGAAGTGGGACATACGTTGGGACTGAGACATAACATGGGTTCTAGCAGTAAAACACCTGTAGAAAAATTGCGCGACAAAGCATGGGTTGAAGCTAACGGACATACAGCATCTATCATGGACTACGCGCGTTTCAATTACGTTGCTCAACCCGAAGACAAGATCGGCAGAGCCGGACTATTCCCTCGCATCGGTGATTATGACAAGTGGGCAATTGAATGGGGATATGGATATGGTGCAGACAATGAAGAGGATGACAAGAAGCAAAGAAATAAGCTGTACAATGAACGCCTAGCTAAAAATCCACGTGTATGGTTTGGCACTTACGAATATGGCAATCTCTCCGATCCAAGAACACAGAGTGAAGATTTGGGAGACAATTCAATGAAGGCAAGTGACTATGGTGTTAAAAATCTGAAGAGAATCATGGCAAAATTGCCTGAGTGGACAAAAGAAGAAGGCGACAGATATCAAAACCTGCAGCAGATGTATGGTCAGGTGGTTTCACAGTTCAACAGGTACCTGGGACACGTTGCCAGAAACATTGGAGGATATTATGAAACACCAAAATCTGTAGAACAAGCAGGCGATGTATATGAGGTTACACCAAAAGCAATCCAAAAAGAAGCTGTTGCTTTTGTAAACAACCACCTCTTCACTACTCCGGAGTGGATGCTGAACAATGAGATCCTTAATAAGATTAGCAACCCAGTGAGCGATCAGCTCAGTACGATCCAAGACAATGTTTTGGGTAGCGTATTGTCTTCATCAAGATTGACAAAAATGGCTGTACATGCAAACAGGTTTCCAAATGCTTATTCAGTTGATGAATTGCTGAACGATATGGAAAAAAATATCCTAAGCGAATGGACTGCCAAAAAATCAATTGATGGCCACAGAAGAAATCTTCAAAAGAGCTACGTTGAAAGAATGATTGCATTGCTAGGCACTGGCACAGCATCTCCTGCAATGGGCGGATTTGTTATCAGCGTGGCAGTTGACAGCAAAAAGACAGATGTTTACTCTGTTGTAAGAGGCCATTTGAACGCAATGAAAAATGCGTCACAAGCTGCTGCAGCAGTTGCTACAGACAACATGACCAAATATCATTTACAGGATATTACAGAGAGGATCAAACGAGCGTTGGATCCAAAATAATTCAATTATCAGTTGACAGTTGACGGTTAACATTTAACCGTCAACTGTCATTTTTTTTACTCATACCTCAACGCAACAATCGGATCGAGCCTGGATGCTTTCATGGCGGGATAAATTCCTGCAATCAATCCAACAGCAGAGCATATCAATATACCTATACCAATGATACCCCATGGTATGAAGAATGCTGTATTCATGAGACTTCCTACGAGATTGCCGATGATGACTCCCAATATGATACCGATGGTTGCTCCCATCAAACTGATCAGAGTTGATTCAAATAAGAACTGAGCTCGAATAGAGTTTCGCCTCCCCCCCAGTGCTTTGATCAGCCCAACTTCTTTGGTTCTTTCGGTTACAGCTACTAGCATGATGTTCATTAATCCAATGGCCGCTCCAATAAGCGTGATGAAGCCAATGGCCCCTGCTGCAGCTGAGATGCTACCAAGCAGTTTGATAAAAGTCTCGGCAATGCTGTCGCTCTTATCGATATAAAAATTATTATCCTCTGTAGTTGTCAATCCCCTCACATTTCTAAAATATCCCTCGGCCTCGCCAATGGCGGGTTGTAATCGATTGATGTCATCCACCATTACTGCAAGTTGGTATGATTGATTTTTATTTGCATACCGCTGTTTTACGTTTGTATAGGTTGCAAAAATCACGTTATCAGCCTGCAAAAAAGCACTGGCTCCTTTTTCCTTTGTAACACCAATGACCCTGTATTTATTTGCACCTACGCGAATAACTTTGTCCAGGGCCCTGTCAACGCGGGTACCAAAGAGTTTGGTGGCTACGTCTTTACCAATGATGCAAATATCTTGCCCTCCTTCAACTTCATTTCGATTAAAATTTCTTCCAAATGCAACTTCATACCCGTTCAACTTTAGGTAATTGTCATCTCCCCCATTCAATGAAACGGTTGGATTTGTTTTTTTATTCTCATATGTAACAACCTGGCTCCTTGGACCGTTTATTCCGATGCTGACAGATGATGGAAACTGATATCCGTCCTTGAATTGTTTGGCCTGCTGATAAGTTATGATTTGTCCGGTACTCGACTTTTTGACTTTCCGCTGTGATCCAACTTTTGACTGTGTTACTTCAGCACCACGTTCTCCTCCACCCATCATCGTCCTTCTCTCCCTGAATCGAATGCTGAATGCATTGGCACCCATTGTTGAAAAGCTGTCACGAAGACTGTTGTTCATCGCCTGAATGGCTGTAATGATTCCAACAAGTGCCATGATACCAAATGCAATGATCGCAACAGTGATGCCAGTCCTAAGCTTATTGGCCTTGACTGTTCTCCAGGCCAGCGCAAGATTATCTCCTAATTTCATTTGGTAAAATTAGCGAAAGACTGAAAAGGGGATCAAAAAGATTGATGAACGGACCTCAAAGCGTGACAAAAAACAGCTTTCTGTCTAAATCAGGTTCAAAATCAGGTCAGGATGTATACCCAAAACAAGAATCAGGATAGCATTCAACAACATGACCCATTTAAAGTATGGTGAAAATGTTGGACTTGCATCCTCTGCAGAATCTTTGAAATACATGGCTTGAATGACCCTGAAGTAATAATAAACACTTACTGCAGCACATAAAACCGCGGTGACAACCAACCATAACATGCCTCCCTCTCTGATCACTGCAAGCAACATGTAATATTTCGCAAAAAATCCTGCTGTAAGTGGGATGCCGGCCAATGAAAGCAACGATATCAACACAGACAATGCAATCAATGGATTTGTTTTAGACAGACCATTGAATGAATCTATGGAATGATCTTTCATTTTAGAAAGCACCGCAAAAACTCCTAAAGTAGCGAAACTATATGCGGCGAAATAAAGCAACAAACCCTGCTTTGCGAATGTATTGATCGCAAAAATCGACAACATCATAAAACCAGCTTGGGCAATGGAGGAATACGCAAGCATTCTTTTTACACTTTGCTGAAATACTGCTGTGATGTTACCAATCAGCAATGTTGCCAGCGCAATGATAGCAACCAGCATTTTCCAATGTTCATGCAATTTTCCAAAAGCTTGATCGAAAAGCGTAAGGAAAGCATAAAATGCAACCGATTTAACGATGGTTGACATAAATGAAGTGAATACCGTAGGTGATCCATCATATACATCAGGTGTCCAGAAATGAAATGGAGCCGCAGACACTTTGAATGACATGGAGGCTAGGATAAGCAGCAAACCAGCTCCTTTCATGGGAGTCAACACTCCAAATCCAGCCTTGATGGCATCCAAGTAAAATGATCCAGTATCACCATAAATCAGCGCAATTCCCATCAGCATCAAACCGGTTGAAAAAGAACCCATCAAAAAATATTTGAGTGCTGCCTCATTGCTTTTAAGATTGGATTTATCACTTCCGGCTAATACATATAAAGGAATAGAAACAATTTCGATCCCTAAAAACAACATCAAAAGTGACCTGAAACCAGCTACCACTGCAATTCCTGTCAAGATGAAAAAAACCAATGCATATAAATCTGAAGAAGACTTACCTGCTGAATCAATTTCATCTCCTGACAGTATGAAATAAATCAATGTGCTGACCAATATGATAAGTAGAAATGCCAATGCATAATTCGAATAATGAAGCATCCCTTTTGTATCGATTGCAAACAATGGGAGTCCGCTGAGAAATTCATAAGCAGCAGCTCCAATCATCAAACAAATACCTGCAATGGCCAATACTTGGATGTTGCGCTTTGATTGTAAAAAGAATCCCGCATACATCATCAGAACTCCCCAAACAGCTGAAATTATAATTGCATTCATAATGGTATGTATCGGTTTATGAATTATATCGTGTTAGTATCAGTCCCAATGCATCTGAAAACATTTGAAAAAATGGCTGTGGATACATGCCAACAAACAATATGAGAGTAGTAAGAATGATAAACAGTATGATTTGAACTCCTTTTATATCTGTGAATACCTCAGAGGATTGACTTGCTGTTCCGTAAAAAACATTTTTGATCATATTGAGTGAATATACTGCACTGAAAATGATACTCAACCCTGTGAATGCAGCTAAAAATTTGTTGAATTGATAAATACCGTTGAATATCATGAATTCACCAACAAAAGCATTGGTCAATGGCAAGGCCACATTCGCGAGAGCAGCAATTACCATGAAGATTGATAGTACGGGTGCTTTTTTGGCGAGTCCCCCTAATTTTGAAATAGCATTGGTTCCGGTTTGCCTCTCAATAATATATGCAATCATCCAGAGTGCAAGTATGTTGATACCGTGATTGAACATTTGAACCAATGCGCCAACTACTGCAACTTCTTTCAGTGTCAAAATCCCCATCGCCATAAGTCCAATGTGTGCAATGGACGAATAAGCAATCAAACGTTTGATATTGTCCTGGTACATTGCAACCAGAGAAGCATATACAATTCCTACAGCTATCAACATCAAAAGAATTGAATTGAATTCTTTTACAGCGAGTGGAAACAATGGCAAAACCCAACGGAGGAGTCCAAACAATCCCATTTTAACCATTACGCTGCTTAATACCATGGTAACCGGTGTAGGTGATTGCTCGTATGCCTCGGGCTGCCAGGTATGAAGAGGGAAGAGTGGCATTTTGATAGCAAAAGCTATAAAGAAAGCTGAGAAGAGCCAGTACTGCTCAGTTGCTGTATTCTTAAGATTGAAGAATTCAGCAAGGCCGAATGATGTTGCATTTGTCTTATTGTACATGTAAAGGATGGCCACCAGCATCAAGAGAGATCCAATAAACGTATAAATGAAAAATTTGAAAGTGGCCTTGATGCGTTTTTCCCCACCCCAAATGGAAGCAAGGAAATAAACCGGAATCAATGCGAGTTCCCAAAAAAGATAGAATACCAAAGCATCGGTTGCCATGAAAACGCCCACCAAACCACATTGCGTCAGCAGCATCAGTCCATAGAACCTATTTGCATGTTTGTACTGATCGGAAGGGACAAGCACAAAAACAATCAGAAAAACGATAGCAGTCAACAATGACATCGTCCTGGTCAGTCCATCGAGTATCAAACTAAAATTACTACCAATAGCTGAAAGCCACTCGTAGCTCACTTGATTCAATAGTTGACTACCCTTCCCCGCATAATTCATGCTCACCATCAGCACTAAAAGTGATGAAGCTGCAAATACAATGGCGCTTGACTTCGCCTGCTTTGCGTCTTTCAAAAAGAAACTGAACAATCCACCCAAAAGTGGAATCCAAATCAGCAACGCGGGAAAATTATCAACGGCAGCGAACATAGTTAATTCAGTTGTTTAAATTTTCCAGAACATCTGGAAGATGAAAAATAGGATAATAGAAATCACCATGATCAATACATAGGAGCCGACTTGTCCACTTTGTATGAGCCTGATCTGTCTAGCACTGAAATGGATCAGTTTACCTACTCCATTTACCATTCCGTCTATTACTTTGATATCAATGATTCTTGCAAAAAATGAAGAAATATGATTGATTGGTCGAACAATGACCAAATCGTACAACTCGTCGATGTACCATTTGTTTGCCAGTATTTTTCCGAGTGGAGATGAATGTTCCTCTGCAAGGTCTGATTTTGCAAACAACCGCATTGCTGAAAAAATAGAGACCAGAATCAAAAGTAACACACCTGCCATCAATGCAAGTTCTGTTGCATGCGACAAATGCAACTCTGTTTGTAGATGCGACATGGCATAAACAGGTGAGAGGAAATCTGACAATCGATGCGCGTTCTCCATGAAAACAGCTGGAATGCCAATCCAACCACCCACAACAGAAAGCAACGCGAGGATGATCAGGGGGAAAGTCATGGCGACAGGAGATTCGTGCACATGATTGAACTGCTGGTCTGTTCCACGGAAATTTCCATGGAAAGTGAGAAAGTACATTCTAAACATATAGAATGCTGTCATCAGCGAAGTGATTACCCCAAGAATGTAGTAAACAACATGCTTCCCAAGCGCTGCTGTCAAAATTTCATCCTTTGAAAAGAAACCTGCGAATGGGGGGATGCCTGATATGGCCATACATCCAATTAAGAAAGTAAGATGGGTGATGGGGAGTTTCTTTTTCAATCCACCCATTTTATAAATATCCTGTTCATGGTGCATTGCATGAATTACACTACCAGCTCCTAGAAATAACAATGCTTTGAAGAATGCGTGCGTCATCACATGGAACACGCCAGCAGTATACGCTCCAACTCCCAGTGCCAAAAACATGAGTCCCAACTGACTGACAGTGGAATACGCCAATACCTTTTTGATATCATTTTGTTTCAATGCGATGGTTGCCGCAAGCAATGCAGTTGTAATGCCGATGATGGCAACAACATTTTGCGTGAAGGGTGCCATCGAATAGAGCACATTGCTTCTAGCAATCATGTATATACCAGCTGTAACCATTGTTGCAGCATGGATCAAGGCAGATACAGGCGTGGGACCCGCCATCGCATCTGGCAACCAAGTGTAAAGAGGAATTTGGGCTGATTTACCCATGGCACCGACGAACATCAAAAGTGTGATGCCTGTGATAACTGAAACAGGAACTGTGGTTGCTTTTGCAAACACACCTGCATAAGTGATGGAGCCAAACTGTGCAAGCATCCAAAAAATTGCCAGTAGAAATCCAAGGTCACCAATCCTGTTCATTACAAATGCTTTTTTTGCGGCATTGTTGTAATTGTTATTTGTAAACCAGAATCCGATCAGCAAATAGGAACTGAGACCAACACCCTCCCATCCAATAAACATGGTCACATAGCTTGATCCCAATACAAGGATCAACATAAAGAATACAAAGAGATTCAAATAAGAGAAATACCTGGCATAGTGAGCACTTGATTCTTCGTGCATGTATGCAGTAGAGTATATATGTATAAGTGACCCAATTCCAGTAATGACCAGCAGAAAGAGTGTGCTGAGCTGATCAAATTGCAAAGCAAACGGGATATCCAGTCCAGCTGTTTTAATAAAATCAAACAAAAACAATACTTCTGTCTTGAATCCAACCTCGGATACTTGTTTGAATATAATAAGACTCATGGCGAAAGCAAGAACCATTACACCAGAGCCAATCAACCCAACCATTTTCTTTGAAAGAAAATTTCGGCCAAGTCCATTGATCAAAAAACCAATCAGTGGCAGCAAGGGAATTAGGTAGCCGTATGTAATCATACCATTCATTGACATTAATTTTAACTCAGTGCTTCAATCGATTTAGAAAATTGATATCCACTGAATGAATATTTCTATAGAGCATTACGATGATTGCCAATCCCACTGTTACCTCTGCGGCAGCTACCACCATAATAAAAAATACAAAAATTTGAGCCTCGGCACCTGCATATGATGCGCTGTCCAATGCCTGAGCTGCTGCATGGTGCATACGAGAAAATGCAACAAGCAATAAATTGACGGCATTCAACATCAGTTCAATACACATGAATATGACAATTGCATTTCTGCGTGTGAGTACTCCTATGATGCCAATGCAAAAAAGGCAAACAGAAAGGAATATGTAATAGTTAATAGGCATCTTTAAATTTTTGGAACATTGGTTTCAATAATATTTTTTTCCTTTTTCCCCAATATGATGGCGCCAACCATTGCACTTAAAAACAAAACACTGCTGATTTCAAATGGAACGACATATTCATTGAAGAGCGTTCGCCCAAGTTGTTGAATCAATCCAATACCTGCATCCTGTCCACCTGCAACTGCTGTGCTGTTTTTCAGTGTAGCAACCAAAAGCAACATCAAACTTCCGCCGGAGACAACTCCTGCCATTTTCATCCACTTGCTTTTGTTGGGCTCCTGATCGGCATTCATGTTCATGAGCATGATCACGAACAAAAACAATACCATGATGGCACCTGCGTAAACAATCATATTCACAATTGCAAGGAATTGCGCATTGAGCAATACATAATGTCCTGAAATGGCAAAAAACACTACAATCAGCCACAAAACACTGTGAACGGGATTCTTGCTGAATATCACCATCAATGCCGCGAGAATTGCGGCTGTTGACAAGGCCCAAAATAAAATTTCGGTGATTGGCATTTGTTATTTGTTTTTGGTTTGTTGTTCCCTCTGTCCCTTAGCCATTTCGTATTTTTCTTTTTCCGTTACTGGATGAGGAATGAGCAAATTCTCTTTGCCATAAATGAATCCCTTTCTAGTGAAATCAGAGGGCGCAAATGTTTCGGAGAGATAGATTGCATCCTTGGGACAAGCCTCTTCACACAATCCACAGAAAATACAGCGCAACATATTGATCTCATATTTTGCAGCGTATTTTTCTTCACGGTATAAGTTTTCTTCGCCTGGTTGACGCTCAGCGGCTTCCATGGTGATGGCTTCAGCTGGACAAGCAACTGCACAGAGTCCGCATGCAGTACAATTTTCCCTTCCCTCCTCATCACGGTTCAGCACGTGGAGTCCTCTGAAAACTGAGCTGAATGGTCTTTGTTGCTCAGGATAATTGATGGTTGGCTTCTTTTTAAACATATGGCCAAAAGTGATGGCCATTCCTTTAAAAATAGCAGGCAGATAAAGGCTCTCCCAAAAAGTGAGTGGCTTCTGCTCCAATGTTTTTGCTCTATTTGTTAATGGTCCCATATGATTATTTATTTAGAGCCAATAGCACAACTGCTGTTATCAATAAGTTTGCAAGTGCAAGCGGAATAAGTTTTTTCCAACCAAGGTCCATGAGCTGATCGTACCTGAATCTTGGAATTGTCCATCTCACCCAAATGAATAAAAAGAGGAAGAAGGCAATTTTTGCAAAAAAGGCCAGGAACCCAAACAAGGCAACCAGGTTGACACCTATGTTGGATGCAAGTTCAGCCTCGTTGACAAATGGTATATCGTATCCGCCAAAGAACAGTGTTGAAACCACTGCACTTGAAATAAACATGTTCACGTATTCAGAAAAAAGATACAATCCGAGCTTCATAGACGAATACTCCTGGTGGTATCCGAAATTCAATTCATTTTCTGCTTCCGGCAAATCAAATGGTGTTCTGTTGCACTCTGCAAATACGCAAATCAAAAAGATCAGGAATGCCAGTGGCTGGTATAAAATATTCCAACCGAGCAAACCGCCCCAACCACCTTGCATTTGCTGCTCTACGATGGTTTTCAAACTCAATGAACCGGTCATCAGCAAAAGAGATATGAGTGAGAGTCCCATTGCCAATTCATAAGATATGATTTGAGATGCTCCTCTTACAGCGGCAAGCAATGAGAACTTATTATTGGATGACCAACCTCCAATCATGATACCGTACACACCCAAGCTGACTACTCCGAATACATATAAAATACCAATGTTTACGTCTGCAACCTGTAAACTGACTGTTCTTCCGGCAATTTCAATTTGACTGCCCCATGGAATGACTGCACTGGTGAGCATGGCTGTTAACATAGCCAAAGCGGGTCCCAATACAAAAAGACCTTTATTTGAAGTGAGGGGAATGATTTCTTCCTTGAAGAAAAGTTTGAGACCATCAGCCAGTGGCTGAAGAATACCAAATGGACCTGCGCGATTGGGTCCCCTGCGATCTTGCATGAATCCTGCAATTTTTCTCTCTGCAAAAGTTGTGTACATGGCCACCACAAGAGAGAAAGAGATGATTGCTCCGATCAGCAGCAACTTTTCCAAACCAAACCATACATCTATCATGAGCAATTGAATAGGTATCATGATTGCTTCTTTGTTTGTTCAAAAACTTTTCCAGTAGCTGGTCCATTGATCGCACTCAAATCAATTGAAGGATCATTGACTTCACTGACACTGTGTATATCCATTAATAATTTAGGTTTTCGGCCATCATGAACCTTGCTGAAGGTTTCATTTGGCTTGCTGAGCTTTTCATAATGACCTTGAGAAATAACAGAGTGTCTGTTTACATGCGTTGGCCCCTCGATAACCCAATCACTCACTTTTTTCTTCTCAAAACGGCATTCATTGCAGATCCATTCTTCCACTTCACCCCATTGATCTTTTCTCGCAGTTACGCGCAATACTTCTTCACCACGTTGCCATAAGGTAACTTTCCCTGAACAACATTTACAATCACGATGTGCATTCACGGGTTTTGTAAACCACACGCGGTTTTTGAATCGGAATGTTTTGTCGGTCAATGCACCAACCGGACAAACATCGATGACGTTTCCGATAAAGTCATTGTCAAGCGATTTTTCAATGTGCGTTGCGATTTCAGCATGATCACCTCTGCTGAGTACGCCATGCACACGTTTATTGGAAACTTGATCAGCTGTGTAAACACAACGGTAGCAAAGGATACAGCGGGTCATGTGCAATTGTATATATGGACCCAAATCATGCTTTTCAAATGTTCTTCGCTTGAACTCGTATCGTGTTCCCTCTTTTCCGTGCTCGTATCCCAGATCCTGCAAATGACATTCTCCTGCCTGATCACAAATAGGACAATCCAGTGGATGATTCAATAAAAGAAATTCAACAACTCCGTTGCGGGCATCTAGGACCTTTGGACTTGTTATATTTTTAACCTCCATTCCATCCATCACTCCAGTTCTACAACTTGCAACCAGTTTGGGCATGGGACGAGGATCTGCCTCACTTCCTTTGCTTACTTCAACCAGGCAAGTGCGACACTTACCGCCACTTCCCTGAAGTTTGCTGTAGTAACACATTGCAGGAGGTACAACATCTCCACCAATCATTCTAGCCGCCTGCAGGATGGTAGTTCCCTGTGGGACTTCTATCGTGATATTGTCGATTGTTACTTTCATCTTTTTTATTTCCTCGGCCATAGCTTTTTTTTATGCAACTACACTCAACTCATCCGCATAATGAGCCAAGCCATAGTTTTGGGTTAAGCACAATGAAGGATTGTTGACATGCCATTCAAATTCATCTCTGAAATGTCTGATGGCTGCGGCAACAGGCCATGCTGCTGCATCACCCAGTGGGCAAATTGTATTTCCTTCGATTTTTCTCTGGATATCCCACAGCAAATCAATGTCACTTGCAACACCCTTACCGTTTTCAATTTTTTGCAGAATTTTCTCCATCCATCCAGTTCCCTCTCTGCAAGGTGAACATTGTCCGCAGCTTTCATGTCTGTAGAATCTTGCAAGCGTCAGCGTATGACGAACGATGCATTGATCCTCATCGAGCACAATGAATCCACCAGATCCCATCATGGAACCAGTTGCAAATCCACCATCTGAAAGACTTTCATAGTTCATATAGCGGGTTTCACCCTTTGCTGTCTTCAACAACAAGTTTGCGGGAAGGATGGGGACTGAAGAACCGCCCGGAATACAAGCTTTCAATTTTTTTCCATTGGCGATGCCTCCGCAATATTCATCACTGTAAATAAATTCCTCTACAGAGATCGTCATATCAATTTCGTATACCCCAGGCTTGTTGATGTTTCCGCAAGCTGAAATGAGTTTTGTTCCGGTGGATCTTCCTACACCAATCTTTGCATATTCTTCACCTCCGATATTCATGATGGGGACAACTGCAGCGAGTGTTTCTACATTGTTCACAACAGTTGGACAATCCCACAATCCTTTGATGGCGGGGAATGGAGGTTTGATACGGGGATTCCCTCTCTTGCCTTCAAGCGATTCAATCAATGCTGTTTCTTCACCGCAGATGTATGCACCAGCGCCACGTTGTACATATATCTCAAGATCAAATCCGGATCCCAAAATATTCTTTCCTAAGAATCCATTTTGCTTTGCTTCTGCGATGGCTTGTTCAAGAATGCCGACAATCCAAGCATATTCGCCACGTATATATATGTATGTGCAGTTGCTTCCCAAAGCAAAAGAGGAAACAATCAATCCTTCTATCAACAAATGCGGAATGAATTCCATTAAATACCTGTCTTTGAAAGTACCTGGTTCAGATTCATCTGCATTGCAAACCAGGTAGCGGGGAACTCCTTCAGGTTTTGCAAGAAAACTCCACTTGAGTCCGGTCGCAAATCCTGCACCACCCCTGCCTCTCAGTCCACTTTTCTTCACTTCCTCGACAATTGCTGCCGGCTCCATTTTCAATGCTTTTTCTACTGCAGCATAACCACCCTCTCTTCGATAAACATCAAAGTGACGGATTCCTTCAACATGGGCTTTTTCCAATAGTAATTTTCTTGCCATAGTGCCTTCCCCTATTTATGATTGTAGCAGTTTGCAATGATTTCATCAACCTTGGATGGTGTAAGATGTTCCCTGTAATGCATACCCATTTGCATCATGGGAGCATAGCCGCAGGCACCAAGACATTCAACTGTTTTCAATGTGAACATCCCATCAGCAGTTGTCTCACCAACTCCGATACCCAATTTTGATTGAATGTAAGCAATGATGTCATCACTGCCTTTTAACATACAAGGTCCGGTTTGGCATACTTCTAAAACATGTTTCCCAACAGGATTCAAATTGAACATGCTGTAAAAAGTAGCCACTTCGTATACTTCGATGGATTCAATGGATAAGATGGAAGCTACATAGTCCATTGTTTCAGCACTCAACCATCCGCCAAACTCTTCCTGAGCAAGATGCAAAATGGGAATGAGCGCACTTTTTTGTTTGCCTTGTGGATAACGGGCAATGATTGCCTCCACTTCTTTCATTTTATGTTCACTGAACTTCACCATTGTTTATCTGTTTAAGCATCCATTTCACCAGCAATCAGGTTGAGACTGCTCAGCGTAATGATCGCATCGCTCAACATGGTACCGCGAACTATTTCTTCGTATGCTTGATAATATATAAAGCAGGGTCTTCTGAAATGCAAACGATAGGGCGATCTGCCTCCATCACTGATCAAATAGAATCCCAACTCACCATTTGCACCTTCAATACTGTGATATACTTCACCAGCTGGAATTTCGGTTTCACCCATCACAATTTTGAAGTGATAGATCAGTGCTTCCATCTTTGTGTATACATCAGCTTTTGCAGGCAAATAGTATTCTGGGGCGTCGGCATGATAAACCTCTGCGTCCGTTCCTTTAAATGCCTGTACTTTTTGGTAAGCCTGACGGATGATGCCAAGTGACTGCCAAACCTCTTCGCCTCTTACCATGAAGCGATCGTAATTATCGCCTGTTGTTCCCACAGGTATGATAAAATCGAAGTCCTCGTATGAAGAATACGGCGCATGCACCCTCACATCGTAATCAATGCCCGCTGCGCGGAGATTGGGACCGGTAAAACTGTAATTCAATGCACGTTCAGCAGAAACAGCACCCGTACCCTTGGTTCTTTCGATAAAAATTCTGTTGCGCATGAAAAGATTTTCGAACTCTTTCCACACTTTCGGAAACTCTTCAAGGAATTGTTCAATTTTTTGAAAAGCAGTGTTGCTGAAATTTCTTTCAAAACCACCAACTCTTCCCATGTTGGTGGTAAGTCTTGATCCACATACTTCTTCATAGATCTCATAAATCAGCTCACGGTATTGCATCACATAGAGAAATCCGGTGTATGCGCCTGTATCTACACCAACGATGGAATTACAGATCAAATGATCAGAAATACGGGAAAGCTCCATGATGATGACACGCAGATAATCAACTCGCTTGGGCGTTTTTACATTCAGTAATTTTTCACATGTCATGTGCCAGCCCATGTTGTTCAATGGAGCTGAGCAATAATTCAAACGGTCGGTCAGCGTGGTAATTTGATAGAGAGGTCTTCTTTCTGCGAGTTTCTCAAATGCGCGGTGAATGTAACCAACAGTTGATTCTGCCTTGATGATGCGCTCACCGTCCATTTCAAGGATGTTCTGAAAAACACCATGGGTTGCGGGGTGAGTAGGTCCGAGATTGAGTGTGGTTGTTTGCTTTTCGAGTGACCCCTCAGGTAAAACTATGTTTGCTTGTTCAGGCATTGTAATTGATTGGTTCTTTATCTTCCAAACATTTCGTCGTCCTTGTCAATCCTTGTTTGATCTTCCAAGGGATATTCTTTGCGCAGCGGATGATAATCCATTTCGTCGACATTCAATACCCGCTTCAAATTGGGATGTCCGACAAAGTTGATGCCAAAAAAATCATACGTTTCTCTTTCCATCCAATTGGCACCACTGAATAAACCTGTTGTTGTGAAAACATCTGGTTTTTCTATTGGCACAAAAACCTTGATCCTCAAACGTGTATTTTCCTTCAGATTGTGTACATGATAAACTACGCCAAGTTCTCTTGCCGGTTGATCAGGATAATGTATACCGGTGAGATCAGTCAAAAATTGAAACCCAAGTGTTGGTTCATCGTATAAAAAAGTCAACAACTTCAAGTGTATGGAGGGAGCTACTTCAAGTGAAAGTATGTCAGATGACTCATCCCAAGAGATGATTCCATCTCCAAACTGTGCATTCAATTTCTCTTTGATATGGTCGTTGTGAATCGGCATTTTTTGTTGGATGAGTTATTGTATACCGTAGGTTTCCAATAAGTGTTTGTATTGTTCACCGTTTCGTCTTCTCAGGGATTCATTGTGAATGAGATCCTGTATTTTGAGAACACCATCGATGATTGCCTCAGGTCTGGGTGGGCATCCAGGAACATAAACATCCACTGGTACCACCTGATCAATTCCCTGTAAAACAGAATAGGTATCAAAAATGCCTCCACTCGAAGCGCAAGCCCCCACAGCCATGACCCATCTGGGTTCCGCCATTTGCAGGTACACTTGTCTTACGACAGGACCCATTTTTTTGGCAATGGTGCCCATTACCATCAACAAATCACATTGGCGTGGTGAAAAACCCACACGCTCAGAACCGAATCTTGCGAGGTCATAATGAGAGCCCATGGTTGCCATGAATTCGATACCACAACATGAAGTAGCGAAAGGAAGTGGCCAGATGGAATTTTTTCTAGCCAATCCGACAACCTTGTCAAATGAAGTTGCAAAGAATCCTTCACCCATGTGACCATCAGGCAGTTCAACCTGATTGATACCTCTATCGGTAAAATCCTTTGGGTTTAGATTAAATCTTACAGGCCTGGCCATAGTAGTTTTTTATTATAACATATACAGTTGGAAGTTGTTTTTCCGCGTGTATTGAATTTTTATTCTTCCCAATGCAAAGCACCTTTTTTGATGATGTAAATGAAACCAGCCAGAAAAAAACTGATAAACATCAACACTGCAAAAAATCCATCCCATCCCAACGATTTGAAGTTGACAGCATAGGGATAGAAAAATATCACTTCAACATCAAACAAGACAAATAAGATTGCAACCAGAAAATACTTGATTGCCATGGGCTGACGAGCGTTTCCGAATTGTTCAATTCCGCTCTCAAAAACCTGCAGTTTGTCGGTCGTCTTTCTCTTAGGACCCAACAACTGAGATCCTGCGATCATGATCGTAACCAAAACCACTGCAAATGCAATCTGTATACCGATGGGAAAATAATCACTCGCCTTGCTGATTGAGGCATTCTGTCCGAGCAAAGAAGACTGCAGAAAAATAGCCTTGAACATCGGTTGAATTTGATGGCGCAAAGTTAGGCAAATCGGGATGAAAAAAAGAAAGTCAGGAATGAAAAAAGGGACAATTTAATTGTCCCTTTGCATTTATTTTTTCGGCGGAGCTGCCAGTGCTTTTTGTAGAATATCTCGGTTTTTTATGGCGTCCTGATTGTTGGGATCAATTTCGATGATTTTGTCAAGGTAACTGGAGGCCAAAGCAAGATCTTTTTTAACATTCGCGGTATATCCGGCAAGGTAGCCATAAGCAGTAATCAAAGTGCTCTTGTTTTTTGCCTTGTCCACTTCTGCAATTGAAATGAACTTTTCACAGTCAGGAATAGCAAGCCCCTGTTCCATTGTTGAGTCGATCACGGAAAGCGATCTGAACGACCAGTAGTGACCATATACTTCAGTAGGGAAATTGGTCTTGTACAGTGTGAAAATACTGTCAGCTTTTTTAAACTCCCCTGCCTTGAAATTCTCAAATCCAGCATTGTAGAGATCTACCTTGCTGATTCTCGGATTAAGAGCAAGTACTTTTATCAGCCAAAGTGCTGATTTTGGAGTATTCGATGATTTCTTGAAGAAGTCAGCTGCTTTTCTTGCATAATCCAACTTGTTGGAGAGAGCAGTGTCTGCGTTGATTGCCTTCATGAAATAATCATCCACTTTTACCGGATCTGATTTCATTTTGGCAGCATTTACAGCAGCTACGTAATAGTTTTCTGGATTGAGCTGCTCTGCAGTTGCTTTTTGAAAAAATGTTTCCAACAATGCCAGTGCATTGACAGAATCGTTGAGCTTGTCGTAGCTGTACGCCTTTAATCTGTAGAGTCTTGCATCTGCGTTGTCCCCTTGTGACTTCAACAATACATCTGATTTGGCAATTGCATTTTTAAAATCCCCTGCAGCAAACTGGAGACTCGCTTCTTCGTAGTCGAGCGCTGGACCGGGATCTGCATTTGTCTTGTATCGATTGAAATATTCAGTCGCCTTCACAACATCTCTAAAGAAGTAGTAAACGTATAATTCATAAAGTGCAGGCGCAAAAGTTGGATCGTCGTTTATGGCATCATTGAATTTACCCAGAAATATTTCTTTTTGCTCGTTGCCTTGTGTGAGGTACACCTTTCCGATTTTGTATTTCGCAACAGCAGATTTTGGATCTTTTAACAATGCGCTTTCATATGAAGAAACAGCACCGCCTCCGTTCATCAGTTTGCGGTACAAATCACCCATGTATATGTTTGCAAAAGGGTCATTGAAATTTTTAAGATTAGCAGCCAATTTTATTTTTTCAATACC
>Ga0209358_10000958_pt1 | contig 24122 bp, 37 predicted proteins | sample LauGreFa1BDMLBSN_2_FD_187574 | JGI IMG/M metagenome (GOLD analysis project Ga0209358, IMG submission 187574) | Freshwater lake microbial communities from Lake Michigan, USA - Fa13.BD.MLB.SN (SPAdes) (version 2) | ecosystem: Environmental > Aquatic > Freshwater > Lake | place: Lake Michigan, USA...
TCAAACCCTTGTCCTTAAGATCATTGATGCGATCCTGAAAGCGATCAATCAAGCTTTCATACGTAGCACGATTAGAAATAGTGAGCGATTCCCCAGTTAGTGCTGAGATATACTCAGCGAGCGGACGATAGTTGCCGTTGAACGTAGCCGATGCGATCCTGCACAATCCATCCATTGCCATACCATTGCGAGCGGCTGCACCAAGCTTGCCCTTCTCAGCCACAAGAGCGGCAAGGGTAAAGTGCGAAGCCTGCTCTACTACACTCAATTTCTTATCTGCAAGGGTTTTGCCCGATACCAAAACCTGAGCGGGGGCAAAATCAACGATGGGCATTTCGGCGGTATATTTCATTAGTTCCATTTTGAAAACTCCAAAGGTTAGGGATACACGGATCAACGTACTAAAATCTAATACGCTGATTGGTGTACCCTTTGCATTACTGACCTATGGGCAATCGGATATGATCCGAAAGCTTTGATCGGAAGCTTGCAAAGGGTAACCTCGCTATCATTTCCTGCTCTAGCCTGATAGCGGCATCAATGCCCGTTTCTCGCACGGCATCAGCGGATCACTAGCGGTATGCTCACACTAGTTGCCTCGCGGCTTGATCGCTCTAGATTGTTAAAGATCGCTTGTCGGTCAGTCTGCTACTTTTGCTAGTCCGCTGAAATAACCCAGTAGGCTATTTGTCGCGGTAAGCTTTCGCTTTCCTGCTAGCCCCGTAGGGCTAACCCGATACTCGCTTCGCTTTCGCTCGGCTTGGGGCAATCTTATCAAATCCGCCCCACAATTTGAGCAGAATCCGTATACTGTAATTGTGTTATCAGCAACCCCACCACGCCCCAACCCCCCCAAACCTAGACTTGACGCACCGCCGCGCCCGTACATACTGTTCTGCACATTCCATCGCTTCATTTAAAAACACCCCCACCCCCTACAAAAATTTCCACAATTTGACCCCACCCCCTTAATATAGAAACACCCCCCGTCAGGAGTCCCAACCTCCTTTCGCTTTACAAAATTATTATTTACATATAGAGTCAGCCCATTCCAATCTCGGTGCCCCTATTCCCGTGATTAACGTAGAACCTACAAAAGATAAGCCCGTGCCATTTGACCTCTCATCCGAGGAACCTGAGCACATTAAAGAAAAGATGATCGTTGCAGGCAACGCTGCCCTGCTGCTAAATCAATTGGGGATGCCTCTAGAGATGGACCCCGATGACGCTGCCAAAGCTGAAGAGTTATTTAGACAAGCAGGCAAGCCTAATAAAAAGCAAGCAGCTAAAAAAGAACTTATGAACGGCGGAGTTGCTGCAACGCTGCGAACGATTATTGCTAAGTATGATTCTCCAGTTTTTGGAGACATCGTGCAGGCGCGGCAGTTTATTACCGCTAAGCTTGTAGAGCTTGCGACCTGTGGTGATACTAAAATAGAAATAAAAGCCTTGGAGTTATTAGGTAAGCACAGCGATATTGGTGTGTTTACCGAGCGTAGCGAGATAACCATCACCCACAAAAATTCTGCTGACTTAGAAGCAGAGATTAAAGAACGTATTAAACGCTTATTAGTAGGTGGTGCTACTGACGTAGATATAATCCCGACAAAAAGTTTGGATGACGAATTAGGGATAGCTAAACCCAACCCGCTAAAAGAGTTGGACCCTGAGCTTTCAACCGAACCGCTTGATGATTAATTCACAATCCCCACAAGATAATGCAAGCTTATCTGCGTTATTAAAAAACATTTCGGGGTTGCCTGAAAGTGAGTTGCGCGATTTAAATCTGCGGTTACAAAAACTTGAGAAATTAAAATCCCAGGAAGTATGTAAAGAGAGGTTTATTAAGTTTGTAAAACGAGTCTGGCCTACATTTGTGGATGGTAGACATCATGTGCGAATGGCTGCGGCTTTTGAAAGAGTCGCTAGGGGGGAAATTAAACGCCTTATTATTAATATGCCTCCTCGTCATACTAAGTCTGAATTTGCTTCTTACCTTTTACCTGCTTGGTTCTTGGGAAAGTTCCCTAATAAAAAAGTAATCCAGACGGCGCATACTGCGGAGTTATCAGTTGGGTTTGGCAGGAAGGTGCGAAACCTTGTCGATCAGGATGTTTATAAAGACATTTTTCCCGGTGTAGGGCTGCAAGCGGACTCAAAAGCTGCTGGTCGATGGAATACAAACAAGGGTGGTGAGTATTTTGCTATTGGTGTGGGTGGTGCGGTGACGGGTAAGGGTGCGGATCTGCTAATTATTGACGACCCACATTCAGAACAAGAGGCTGCACTGGCTGCAACCAACCCAGAAATCTACGACAAAGTGTACGAGTGGTACACATCAGGCCCAAGACAGCGTCTGCAACCGGGGGGATCGATTGTTATTGTGATGACTCGGTGGGGTTTGAGGGATTTAACGGGTCAAGTTGTTAAAAATTCGCTGCAAAGAGGGGGTGATGAGTGGGAAGTGATCGAATTTCCTGCTATTTTGCCCTCTGGGAACCCACTTTGGCCTGAATTTTGGTCGTTAGACGAGCTTTCTGCACTAAAAGAGGAGCTTCCTAACTCAAAATGGCAGGCTCAGTACCAGCAACAGCCGACTTCTGAAGAAGGTGCCATCGTTAAGCGCGAATGGTGGAAGGTATGGGAAAAAGATGAGCCTCCAAGATGTGATTTTATTATTCAATCGTGGGACACGGCGTATGAAACGACTAATCGTTCGGACTTTTCTGCGTGTACGACGTGGGGTGTCTGGACAACTGAGGAAGGTGAGACCAACATCATCCTCTTAGATGCGTGGAAAGCAAGGCTTGAGTTCTATGAGCTGAAAAAAAAGGTATTAGAACTGCACAAAGAGTACGAGCCTGATGCGCTGATTGTGGAAAAGAAGGTATCAGGTATCTCTCTTTACCAAGAGTTACGTCGGATGGGTGTGCCGGTAGCAGAGTTCACCCCCAGCAAAGGCAACGACAAGATAACTCGACTTAATTCGGTGTCTGACATCATTCAGTCGGGGCGGGTATGGGTGCCAAACACTCGATGGGCAGAAGAATTAATCGATGAGATTGCAGCTTTCCCCGCAGGCGAGCATGATGACTATGTGGATGCAACTACGCTAGCATTAGCAAGGTTTAGGAATGGCGGTTTCTTACGCCTTCCAACAGATGAACCTGATGAGTTGCAATATTTCCGTGGTTTTCGTGGCGCTAAGCGCGGCTATTACTTAAGTTAGGACAGATCATGGCTATTGATAAAGCACTATATGGGATGCCCGAAGGAATTGATTCCCTCGCCCTTGAAGAAGCCCCTATTGAAATTGAGATCGAAGACCCTGAATCCGTAAAGATTGGTATGGGTGGGGTGGAGATTGAGATTGAACCGGGAGATGAGGGTGAGGAGGAAGCGTTTGATTCCAATCTAGCCGAGCACATGAGTGAAGCTGAACTGCAAAAGATTGCAGGCGATATTATGGAATTGGTTGAGGCTGATATTAGCAGCCGTAAGGATTGGGTCGATACTTACGTCAAAGGACTTGATGTTCTGGGGTTACGGTATGACGATGTAACTGAGCCTTGGGATGGCGCATGTGGGGTGTTCTCCACACTACTTACAGAATCAGCGATTCGCTTTCAAAGCGAATCAATTATGGAAACATTTCCCGCTGCTGGCCCTGTAAAAACACAAATCATTGGTCAGTTTACCCCCAAAATCGAAGAAGCAAGTAAGCGTGTGAAGGCTGATATGAATTATCAGCTAACTGACAAAATGCCTGAGTACAGGTCAGAGCATGAACGTGCGCTGTGGGGTGTGGCGCTATCAGGTTCGTCATTTAAGAAGGTCTATTACGACCCGTCGTTAGAGCGTCAGGTTTCTTTTTACATTCCGTCTGAAGATGTCATCCTTCCTTATGGCGTAACAAACATTAGACGTACAGATCGCCTTACGCACATCATGCGTAAGACAAAGAATGACATTAAGAGGTTACAGGTAACAGGCTTTTATCGGGAAGTAGATCTTGGCGAGCCTTACGCTAATCAGACAGATATTGAAGAAGCCAAGGCTAAAAAAGAAGGTCAAGAGCCTATTAAAGATGAGCGGTATCAGATATGCGAGGTGCATATTGAGTATGACTTGCCGGGGTACGAGGAAGAACTGCCACTGCCCTACGTCATCACTATCGATAAAAACACCAACAAAGTCCTAGCTATACGGCGTAACTATAGAGAAGATGATCCTCAGAAACGTGCGCGTCAGCACTTTGTACACTACATGTATATCCCTGGGTTTGGTGCTTATGGCTTTGGGTTGATTCATATTATCGGTGGCTACGCCACGGCAGGCACTATGCTGATTCGTCAGCTTGTGGATGCGGGTTCGCTATCTAATCTTCCCGGTGGGTTGAAGGCTCGTGGTCTGCGGATCAAAGGTGATGACACGCCGATTGCTCCGGGTGAATGGCGAGATGTGGATGTGCCGGGGGGTGCGATCAGAGACAACATCCTGCCGCTACCTTATAAAGAACCCAGTCAGGTTCTCCTCGCCTTACTTAATCAAATTACCGAAGAAGCGCGAAGGCTCAGTGGTATGGCTGATATGAAGATCAGCGATATGTCGAGTCAGGCTCCGGTGGGTACGACGCTGGCACTGCTTGAGCGGCAGTTAAAAACAATGGGTGCTGTGCAGGCTCGCATCCATGCAGCGATGAAAGAAGAGTTCAAGCTGTTAAAAGAAATTATCAGGGAGTACACCTCACCTGATTACAGCTACGTACCACAAGATGGCACACCGCAGGTTAAGGCTGAGGACTACGACGTAGTGGAAGTCATTCCCGTGTCAGACCCTAATGCTTCGACGATGGCTCAGCGGGTTGTGCAGTATCAAGCTGCCTTACAGTTGGCTCAAGGTGCCCCTCAGTTATATGACTTACCTCGGTTGCACAGACAGATGCTCGATGTGCTGGGTATCCCTAACGCAGACAAACTTGTACCGTTGCCTGATGACCAGAAGCCTAAAGACCCTGTGACTGAGAATATGAATGGGTTGAAGGGCGTACCACTTAAAGCGTTTATTTATCAGGATCATCAAGCGCATATCACAACACATATGTCGTTCTTGCAAGATCCAAAGATTGCTCAAATGATTGGGCAAAACCCCATAGGCCAGCAGTTGCAAGCTTCAATGATGGCACACGTTGCTGAGCATTTAGGGTTCCAGTACCGCCAAGAAGTAGAACAACGTATCGGTGCTCCGCTGCCCGGACCTGAGCAAGAAGTGTCTGAACAGGATGAGTTGGCTATGGCTAGGTACGTAGCAGAAGCAGCCCAGCAAGTTCTACAGATCCATCAATCTCAAGCTGCACAGCAGCAGGCTCAGCAAGTTGCTCAAGATCCGTTGGTTCAAATGCAGCAACAAGAACTCCAGATCAAAGGTATGGAACAACAACGTAAGGCTGCTAAAGATCAAGCTGATGTGGCGCTGGCTCAGGCTCGACTACAAAATGAGCAGCAGCGGATCGCTCTTGAAGCTCAGAAAGAAAGTGTTCGGCTACAAAGTCAGGATAAGCGGGATGACAAGAAACTACAGGCTGACATCCTTAAATCTGTAATGAAACGGAGCGGTTAATGACGTATGAGAAACAAATGCTAGATCATTTATTTAACAAACTCAAAGAGCGAGAGCGGGAAGTAAGTGACGCAATGGCTGAAGGAAGTTGTAAAGATTTTGCTGAATATCGAAATTTGTGCGGCGTAATCCAAGGTCTGCGCCGTGCAAGGATGGAAGTACAAGACCTTGTGCAACGTTATGAGGAATTTGAAAATGACTGAAGTAGCAGAAGCAATAATCGATGATGTTCAGCAAAAAGCCAAGCAGTTGCCAATTGTTAAGGGGTATAAGATTCTTTGTACTTTGCCTAACATTGAAAACAAGTTTGATAGCGGGATTATTAAAGCAGATGCGACGGTTAAATACGAAGAGCTGCTTAGTAATGTGTTGTTTGTCGTATCACTAGGTGATATGGCATATGCCGACGTAAATCGATTCCCTACAGGGCCGTGGTGTAAACCAGGGGATTTCATTATTACCCGTGCCAACACCGGCACTCGCATCAAGATTCACGACCGCGAGTTTCGGATTATTAACGATGATTCTGTCGAAGCGGTGGTCGAAGACCCCCGTGGCATCCAACGTGCATGAGGTGACATATGGATAAAGTCGAATACAAATTCCCTGATGAACAGGACTCTAAACAAGAGGCCAAAGGTAAAGATGATGTTGATTTTGAAATTGAAGTAGTTGATGACACGCCTAAGCAAGATCAAAATCGTAAACCCCTTGACGAACCTGTTAATGAAGTAACTGACGACGAGCTTTCTAAATACGACGAAGGTGTACAAAAGCGTATCAAGAAACTGTCGCATGGTTACCACGATGAGCGTCGGGCAAAAGAAGCTGCTCTGCGTGAGCGTGAAGAGGCTTTGAAGTTTGCTCAGCAAATCGTCGAAGAAAACAAAAAGCTAAAAGCAAATCTGGGTAAAAACACAGAATTGCTAGTAGATAATGCCAAACATTCAGCCGAACTTGAGCTTACTCAAGCGCGTAAGAAGTATAAAGATGCTTACGATGCGGGTGATGCGGATCAGATTGTTGCTGCTCAAGAAGAACTTACAGCCGCTAAATTAAAAGCTGAGCGTTTAGCTAATATAAGGCCGACCTCTTTACAAGAGCCTGAAAATCCTGTAAATATTCCGACATTCGCCCCAGAGCCCCAAGTTGATTCCAAAGCGCTTGCATGGCAACGCCAAAATCAGTGGTTTGGAAGAGATGAGGAAATGACCAGCTTTGCTTTGGGGTTGCACGAAAAATTGGTCAAAAATGGCGTTGATCCGACTTCGGATGAGTATTACGAACGACTCAACGGCAGATTAAAACAGGTGTTCCCCGAAAACTTTTCTGATGGTGTAGAAAAGCAAGAGGAAAAACCAAAACGGACGAGCAGTAATGTTGTAGCCCCAGCATCTCGCAGCGTTGCCCCCAAAAAAATCACGCTGACACAGACGCAGGTTGCACTGGCTAAGAAGTTAAAGATCCCTCTTGATTTATATGCCCGAAAAGTGGCGGAAGGTATGACAAATGGCTGATTCAAAAACAGTTGAAAATCGCGTAAACCGTGAACTAGATACCCGTGCAAAAGAGGAGCGTCCTCGCGCTTGGGCACCCCCCACGCTGCTGCCTGACCCAACTCCTGAACCCGGATATGGTTATCGCTGGATTCGCGTTAGTACGATGGGTCAAGCTGATCCTCGTAATGTGTCATCCAAATTGCGCGAAGGATGGGAACCTGTGCGTGCAGCAGATCACCCCGAAATCTCGATGTATCTTGATAACGACAACGAGCGTTATAAGGACAACATTGTTGTTGGTGGGTTAATGCTGTGTAAGACGCCAATAGAAATGGCAAAGCAACGGGATGCGTTTTATAACGCGCAAGCCGAAGCTCAAATGCGTTCTGTTGACAATAACTTCATGCGCGAAAGCGACCCACGGATGCCTCTGTTTTCAGAGCGCAAATCCACGGTAACTTTTGGGCGTGGTAATCAATAATCTTAGGAGTAATCCAAATGGCTTATCCGACTATCGATGCCCCTTACGGGCTGAAGCCGATAAACCTATTGGGAGGCCAAGTATTTGCGGGGTCTACTCGCATGTATCCTATCCAATATGGTTACAGCACCAATATTTTTTATGGTGATTTTGTAAAGATTGCGCCCTATGCTAGTAACTCCGCTCCTGGCGGAACGATTGTTCGTGCGGCTGTATCAACTGGCACGACAAACAACCAAGTTACTGGTATTTTCTTGGGCTGTTCGTATACAGATCCTTCTACTAAGCAAAAGCGTTTCAATCAATATTGGCCTGCTAGCACTCTTGCTGGCGATGCAGTTGCTTATGTTGTTGACGATCCTGATACGATTTTCCGTGTTGCTGTTTGCTCTGCAACGACTGTAATGGCTTCCGGTGCAGTTGGTATGATTAATACTAACTTGTCGATGATTGATAACACCGGTAATGTCAATACAGGTAATTCTGCCAACGCAGTATTGGCTCCAACCGCTACGCCTGTTACTACGATCCTTCCGGTTCGTTGCGTTGGGGTTGTTCCTGATACGGCAATTTCGTACAGTGCTACGGCTACTTCGGCTTCCAGCACGACCACAATTAACGCTGTGGCCCCCGCTGCGCTGCCTATTGGCACTAGCATTTCGTATATTGCGGCAAACGGTCAGGTTATTGAGACAGGTATGTTCTTAACCGCAGCAGCTTCGGCTGGCGCGGCTACACAGACCATGAATCAGCAGCCTGTTATTCTTGGCGCTAACGCCAACATCCCCTCTGGCGCTACTATTGTTTACACGATTTACCCTGAGATTCTTGTCAAGGTTAATCTGTTTATACATAGTTATACCAGCTCGACCGCAGTCTAAGGAGTAATTTAAAATGGCTATTTCACGCGCACAACTGTTGAAAGAGCTGCTCCCTGGGCTGAACGCATTGTTCGGTCTTGAGTATGCTCGTTATGGCGAAGAACACAAAGAGATCTACGAAACCGAGACCTCTGAGCGTTCTTTTGAAGAGGAAACCAAGTTGTCTGGCTTTAGTGCCGCCCCGGTAAAACCCGAAGGTCAAGCTATTGCTTATGACAACGCGCAGGAAGCATGGACTGCACGGTATAACCACGAAACCATTGCACTTGGGTTCTCGATCACTGAAGAAGCGATTGAGGATAATCTGTACGACAGCTTGTCTGCTCGTTACACCAAGTCGCTGGCTCGTGCTATGAGCTATACCAAGCAGGTAAAAGCTGCTGCGGTTTTGAACAACGGCTTTAGTTCGGCAGTTACTTATGGTGACGGTCAGGCTTTGTTCTCTACAGCACATCCGTTGGTTTCCGGTGGCGTTAACAGCAATCGTCCTTCAACCGGCTCTGATTTGAACGAAACTTCGTTGGAAAACGCAGTTATTCAGATTGCAGCTTGGACGGATGAACGTGGTCTGTTGATTGCAGCTAAGCCACGCAAGCTTGTTATTCCCCCTGCTTTGATGTTTGTTGCAACTCGTCTGCTGGAGACTGAACTCCGTGTCGGCACGAATAACAACGACATTAACGCTATTAAGAACAACGGGGCAATTCCAGAGGGTTATACGGTCAATCACTTCTTGACCGACACTAACGCTTGGTTCCTGACTACCGATGTTCCTAACGGCCTGAAGCACTTTGTTCGTACGCCTCTCCAGAATTCAATGGACGGCGATTTTGATACGGGCAACGTTCGCTACAAGGCTCGTGAGCGTTACAGCTTCGGGGTGTCTGATCCCTTGGGTATCTTTGGATCTCCGGGTTCGACCTAAGCAAAAGGGGGTTGCAAAACCCCCTTTTTTATTTATACTGTAGTTATCTGGGTGAATACCTTTAGCGACTGCCCCAGCAGACGATGCAACGACGCTAAAGGGACTTTTGCATAAGGAATTATCATGGGACGTTCTACGTTTGAAGGCCCAGTTTTAGCTGGTACTAATCGCTTCACACCTTTTCGTAATGTCGGGTCTGTTGAGCTGACTCAAGAAGTTGCACTGGTGTTAACCAATACCACCGCTAATACAGCAAACTACGGTGGCAGCTCTGGGCAATTTGTTACTGCTAATCAGCTTTACCCCAACACAAACGCTACGGTTTATACACCGTCAGCTTCTGCCACTACGCTGACTGCAACCTCAATCCCCGCAGATAGCGCCACTCAAATTTATCGTGGTGCAGTAATGTATCTGCCAGCAGGTTCCAGCGTTACTGATTTTCTTCTTGATGTTGGTGTGGTTCCTACAGTGACTGCTGGCACTATCAGCACAATTACTGTTTATGTGTCGAATGACTACACGGCACAGGGAGGTACACCCACCTATGCAGCAACTGGCACCATCAGTGCGGCGGGTCGTCAATCTTTAGCTACCTTTACAGGCACTCAACTTGCTAATCAGTTTTCGACCTCAACTGATATTACGGCCCAAGCAGCAGGTGTTTCAGGCGTTAACTTTTCGCAGCTTGTGTTTACGATTTCTATCGCAGGTACTTCAATGACTTCGATTAGCGCTGGTACGCTGTACTTTACCGTTCGCTATTTTCAATCGGATAACACTGGAAACGCTACTACCTATCCTTACGGTAATGTAGATTAATACCTAAATAGGAGTGCAATATGCGTCCCGTAACGGTGTTCAAAATTAGTACAGGGTCTACCAACCCTGTACCAACAAATTTATTTGCTACGCCTTTTAACGTCGGTATTGGAGTGGTGGTTAGCGGCACGGTAAACTACACTGTGCAGCATACTTTTGATGACATTTGGGCTTCTAATTACTCTGCTGCTTCTGGCAATTGGTACAACCATTCCTCTCTAGCTGCACAAACTGCTAACGCTGATGGTAACTATGCCTTTCCAGTAACTGCTGTAAGACTAACAGTTAACTCAGGGGCGGGTACGGCTACTATGACGCTTATTCAAGCTGGGGTGGCGCAGTAATGCCTATAAGTTCCGCAGGTGTATCTAACTACGCCAATGTAACTTTAGGTACAGCATCAGGTGTGAGTGCTAATGATGCAGGAGATGTTTCTGGTGCAGGCATAACTGTTTTGTATTCAGTGGTGAGCCCTTATTTCATTGCGACATTAAGCAGTATTACCGGCGATCAAGCGAAAGGCGTTGCTTTAGATTCAAGCGGAAATATTTACGTTGTCGGGTTTTCTGGCGCATCAAACAATATACAACTTGCCAAATATAACAGTACGGGCACTATTCAATGGCAATATCAACTAAGCGGTGCGAGTATTGAAAACGGTTATTCGATTGCTGTTGATTCATCTTCAAATGTTTATGTTGTTGGAATGGTTACTGTGTCCGGCGCTTACCTTACGGCTGTTGCAAAATATAACAGTGCCGGAACCCTTCAATGGCAGCGGCAATTGGGTGTTCCGGGTTCCGCTGACTCGCCCGGTTACGCGGTCGCAGTTGATGGTTCAGGCAACGTATATGTCGGGGGTTCATCTGATTGGGATAGGGGCAACGCTGATTTTATGGTTGTAAAATACAACTCAAGCGGAACGCTGCAATGGCAGGTTTATTTAGGCGGTTCGGGTACTGATGAAATATACGGACTTGCCGTTGATAGTTCCGCAAATGTTTATGTAACTGGTATTTCAAGCAGTGATTTGTTAATTGTTAAATATAATACAAGCGGCACAGTGCTGTTTCAAAGGCGATTGTACAGTCTAGTAGTTGATATCGGTTACGGCGTGGCACTTGATAGCTCCGGAAATATTTATATTGTTGGGAGTACAGGGACTAACAGTACATATGATATACTGATTGCAAAATATAATAATTCGGGCGTTATTCAATGGCAGCGACGACTAAGCGGTGCGGGTGTTGAAAACGGTTTTTCGATTGCTGTTGATAATTCGGCAAATGTTTATGTCACTGGCGTTGCTAATAACGACTTGCAAATTGCTAAATACAATACAAACGGCGCAATTCAATGGCAACGCAATATTTCAAGCGCGGGTAACGATACGGGTTATGGTATCGCAGCGACTAATGCGGGTGAAATTGTTGTCGTTGGTACATCAACTGCAAGCGGCACCAATGATATATTGATTGCAAAATTGCCCGACGACGGAACAAAAACAGGAACTTATACAGTCGGCAGCATTTCATTGACCTATGCGGTTAGTACGCTGACCGATGCCGCCGCCGGTTTAACTGACGTAGCGTCAACAAGAACAACCGGAACTTCCACGTTAACCGACAGCGCGGGAACGCTAACGAGCGCAGCCAGCTCATTAATATCTGCAACAACCGTAATATAAGATGAGCTTTCTACTGACAAATAATTTTAACCAATATCCGTTGGGTTTGCACCTTGCGATCAACCGAAGTGGTTTACGCCTAAAGGGGAAAGTGTAATGCCTATAAGTTCCGCAGGTGTATCTAACTACGCCAACGTAACTTCAGGCGCTGCAATTGGAGTAAACGGCTATCCTGCCGGAGCAGTTGCTGGTGCTGGTGTAACGTCACTGTTTACAGGTGTGGGTAATTTCTTGGTGCTTCAAACCGGCGATTATCTTTTGCAGGAAACCGGAGCTTATCCAAACAATGGTTTCTTGCTTGAGGTTCAATAACATGCCTAATTTGAAAATCAGTGAACTTACAAGTGGCAATCCGGCGCAATCGTCGGATGCTATTCCTATTGCCAGAAGTGGAGCAAACTACCAAATTACGGCTAGTAGCATTGCAAGCCTCGGCTCAAAAGAAGTTTTCCTGCTTAACCAAAAATCGACAGCCACGGGTCAATATATAGACGTAAAAGGGCAATCTTTTTGGTACGACTCAACGTATAAAGAATTTAGGGTATCAATCCGATGGGTTCTATCGTATGGAACAAGTCCCAGTACATGGTCAGGCGACCTTCTGTATTTTTACGGCAGATCGACATCTGACGGCGTTAATTTTACGAACTCGGTACTTTTTGATAGCTATTATTATTACAACCTGTTGTCTCAATACGGTGGTAATGTTAGTTACGGCCAAACCGGCGGTGGTTTTTTTACAGCCTACACCAACAACACCACCACAAGCAGCAGTGCTATTGCCTTGTCAATTCAGACAAATCAGATCATGCCTTATTTTACTGATACTTACAATGGCAGTTCAATTAGAGAAAGCTACGAATATACGACCGATTTTATAGTCACAGCCCCAAGAAATATATACGGAGCGCCGTTTAGCGGTAGCAACTTAATAACAAAGGGGTTTACCGTTAAAGGCGATATAACAACGTATGTTTATTACTCTGGGTATTATTTGGTTCCATCAAGAAATTTCTTTAACGGCGGCTATAAAAATCCCGGTTCAAGGTCAAGTGGGAATTATCGTATGTACAACCTTGGCGGATTCCAAATTCAAAATCCGGCCTACTATGCGAGTTGGGAAGTAAATGTTTTTGGAGTGCTGGCATGAGCGCAGAAAGGATTTCCGTTGTCACGGATGATGGCGAACTGAGTTTGACTCAGGAAGAGTTCGATTCTTTTGTCAAAACTCAAATCCAAGAAAGCTCTGTTAACTTAAAATGGGCAAGCTTAAGGTTGACGCGAAACAATCTGTTGCTGGAGGCCGATAAGCTGGTAATCAAGTACATCACCACGGACAGGGAAATTCCGCAGGCGCTCAAAGATTACATGCAAGCATTAAGAGATTTGCCGAGCGCTGTTACGGACATTGACAGCACATCTTTCCCGCAGATTCCGGTTTTATAAAATGATTACTGCATTCAGAGGGTATTATGGCTAAGTCACCTGCATGGCAGCGCAAGGAAGGTAAAAACCCAAAAGGTGGTTTGAACGCTAAGGGGCGAGCTTCGTACAACGCTGCCAATCCGGGGAAACCTGGGCTTAAGCCCCCGCAACCAGAAGGCGGTGCTCGTAAAAAGTCATTCTGTGCCCGGATGGAAGGGATGCGTAAGAAGCTAACATCTTCTAAGACAGCCAACGATCCAAACAGTCGTATTAACAAATCGCTAAGGGCTTGGAAGTGTTAAATGGATACCGGCGTTTTGGTTTGGAATTTAGTCACATCGTTTTTCGTGGCCTTGGTCATGTTGATGCTTAAAAACGCATCCGACGAGCAGAAACGTATCCAGATTCTGCTCAACAAAACGAGGGAGGAAATCGCCCGTGATCACATCACTCGTGCAGAGGTTCGTGCGGACCTTGAAAGAATTATGGAACGCTTCGATGCAGGCTTTGAGCGGCTTGAAGCAAAAATTGACGCACTTGCTAAGAAAGGATAAGCAACATGAAAAAGCCAATTAAATTTGGTGCGCGTAAGCGCTATGAAGAAGGTGGAGAAGTTGACGAAGGCGAACGTGCAAAAGAGTACGTAGCTTCTAAAGCTGAAACAGCACCCTCTACATTCCGTGAAGCTTTTGCTCAAGCTCGTAAAGCGGGGCAAGAGCGATTTACTTTTAACGGTAAGTCTTACACGACGGAAATGGCAGGATCTAAACCTGCTGCATCTAAGCCTGCCGAATCTAAACCCGCAGAAACAAAAGCTGAATCTGCGTCTTTAGAAGTTAGAGCCTCTAGACTTCCTTCTCCCAATAAACCTAGAGAAGCTTCTGGCATTTTAAGTTCGCTTAAAGAAGGTGTTACTCGTGGTGGGTATGAGTTTGGGCGGGAAAAAGAAACTCCAAAACGTAGTACCTCCGAAAAGAAACCTAGATCTACTGAACGCCCAGAAGGATTCTTAAGCTCTTTTTCCAAAGCGATAACCAGCGGTGGCCGGGAATTTACTGGTGGTGGGCACGAGTTTGGCAAAAAGCACGGTGGCAAAGTCCATAAATACGCCGCAGGTGGTAAGGTTGGTTCAGCTTCTAAACGTGCGGATGGTATTGCCATGCGTGGTAAAACTCGTGGAAAGATGGTGTAATGCCAGCAGTCAGTGCCAAGCAAGAAAAGTTCATGCAAGCTGTAGCGCATAACCCCAAGTTTGCTAAAAAAGTAGGTGTCCCTCAATCAGTTGGAAAGGAATTTACGATGAAAAAGATGAGTATGGGCGGTATGGCCGCAAGCAAAATGGGTGCAGTTCGCACCGCAGCTCCTAGCCGTGATGGTGTTGCAAGCAAAGGCAAAACCAAAGGTACACAGATCAAAATGGCAGGTAACAGCGCTGATCTTAAAAAGGGCGGCAAGGTTAAGAAGATGGCTTACGGCGGTAAGGCGTGCTGAGATGATGGAGTCTTTAGTAAAGCGTTTTTGGAGTAAAGTCCAAAAACAAAGTCCAGATTCTTGTTGGGAATGGCAAGCGTACACCAACAAAAATGGGTATGGTTGGATGTATGTTGATGGAGCATCACGTCCTGCACATCGTATATCTGCTTTGCTAAACAATTTAATCGACTCCTTATCAAATCCTTTACATGTTCTTCATAGGTGTGATAACCCTAAATGTTGTAATCCCAAACATCTATTTCTTGGAACTAATAAAGAAAATGTTGCGGATAGGGTTTCAAAAGGTAGGACTAGGGCTATACCTAAACACGGGGAAGCTAACGGTATGAGTAAATTGACTAAAGAACAAGTTGGGCAAATAAGGGGTCTTTATTTTGCGGCGCAATTTAGTCAGTCTCAGCTCGCTCGTAAGTACGGTATTAGGCAAAACCATGTAAGTCGTCTTGTAAATCAAGTTCGGTGGGGGGGTGTATCTTGATGGCCTCACGCGGGATGGGGGCGATTCGCGCCTCCAAGATGCCCAAGCCGGTTACTAAAGCTCGGCGGGATGACACCGATTTCACTGAATATAAAAAAGGTGGGGTTACTTCCGCAGGGCCATTTATTAAAGACGGTAAATACATGAAGTTCTCTGACAAAGGAGAACCGATTGGTATGACCCCTCTAAAGAAAATGAAGTCTGGCGGGGAATCCCGTGTGAACGAAGCTGGCAACTACACCAAACCGGGGATGCGTAAAGCATTGTTCAACAGCATAAAAGCTGGTGGCAAAGGTGGATCGCCGGGGCAGTGGTCAGCCCGTAAAGCTCAGATGCTTGCTATGAAGTACAAGCAGCGGGGCGGGGGTTATCGAGATTGAAAGCCCCTCAGCAGAGTTTGAAGAATTGGACTGACCAGAAGTGGAGGACACGCAGTGGCAAACCTAGCACACAGGGTTCAAAAGCAACTGGCGAACGATACCTCCCGGAGGCGGCAATTAAGTCTCTTACACCTGCTGAATACGCTGCGACTTCAAGAGCTAAACGAGCTGGAAAAAGTGCAGGAAAGCAGTTTGTTAAACAACCGGCAAAAATTGCCGCAAAGACTGCGAGATTCAGATGACCACTAGCGGTTCAACCGACTTTAATCTTGAGTTTGTAGACATAGCCGAGGAAGCCTTTGAGAGGGCTGGTCGGGAGATGCGCTCTGGCTACGACCTGCGTACTGCACGTCGTTCGATGAACCTGCTAACCATTGAGTGGGCAAATCGTGGCATCAATATGTGGACGATTGAGCAGGGCACGAAGAATTTGGTACAGGGCACTGCGACGTACGATTTACCGGACGACACCATTGACTTGCTTGAGCACGTTATAAGAACGGGGGCTGGTAATGTTTCTACGCAAGCTGACCTCACACTTACCCGGATTAGTGTCTCCACCTACGCCACAATCCCAAACAAACTTTCTCAAGCAAGACCGATACAGATTTACATCAGCCGCAACTCTGGGGCAACATACCCAGCAACAAGCGCATACGAACCCGGACAAACCGCGTACCCCCAATTCACAGTCTGGCCTGTTCCTGACCAAGGCACTGAAGCCTCGCCGTACTATCAAGTAGTTTATTGGCGTTTACGTCGAGTGCAAAATGCTGGAGATGGTATAGAAACTCAAGATATGCCGTTTAGGTTTCTCCCTTGTATTACCGCAGGGCTGGCTTATTACATTGCTATGAAGATCCCTGAAGGTACAGATCGTATCCAGATGCTTAAAGCTGCCTACGAAGAACAGTGGAACCTTGCAGCGGGTGAAGATCGTGAAAAGGCAGCGGTGCGTTTTGTTCCACGTCGGATGTTTTTGGGTAATGTTGGGAGTTTCTAATGCCCAATCAGTTTGCCTCTGGTAAATGGGCTATCGCGCAGTGCGATAGGTGTAACTTTAGGTATAAGTTAAAGCAGTTACGCCGATTGATTATTAAGACAAAGAACGTCAATATTCTTGTCTGCCCTGAGTGCTGGGAACCTGATCAACCGCAACTTCAGTTGGGTATGTACCCCGTGTATGACCCGCAAGCTATTCGTAACCCTCGTGTCGATTCAAATTCTTATTATCAAGCTGGATTAAGTGGGTTACAAGTAGAACCTGTTAACAACGATTCTAGCCAAGATGAGCTTGGATCAATTACACTTGGTAGTCGAATTATTCAGTGGGGATTTAATCCTGTGGGTGGTTCAAGATTGTTTGATGCTGCGCTTACTCCAAACGACCTAGTGGCGCAGGGTTTAGTTAATTCTGTAACTGTTTCGTAGGAGTTAATGATGGATAAGAAAGATCTAGCGCAAGACAAAAAGATGATCGCTGGTGCAGTGCACAAACATGAGAAAGCCAAGCACAAAGGTCAGCCTCTGACTAAACTCAAAAAGGGCGGTCCAACGGGTATGGATATGCGTAAAGTAGGACGTAACATGGCTCGTGCTTCTAACCAAAGGGGTCGATAATGGCTACGTACAGTATGAAAAAGGGCGGTAAAGAAGTTGGCCCTGCTTCTGTTTATGCTGAACCGCATACGATGACGGGGAAAAAACTGAAGATGGACCCAAACCCCGGATCTGGCCCTGAATATAACAGCAGCAATGAAGTCAATATTTCTGTAGGCAACATCACCAAACGTGTCAATAATGACGTTAAAACTTCAGGCATCAAGATGCGTGGTGCAGGAGCAGCAACCAAAGGCGTAATGTCTAGGGGACCGATGGCGTGAACTATACGGAGTTAAAGAAGGCGATCCGAGGGTATGTCGAGAACGACTTCCCGACGATTACTTTTTCTGATTCGGTTACGACGTTTACGTCGGACGAGCAGCTTGCGGTTTTTGTTAAACAGGCCGAGCAACGTATTTTTAACGCTGTTCAGCTTCCTATGTTTCGTAAAAGCCAGCAAGGCGTGTTTGATGCGGATAATCCCTATCTTACTTGCCCTTCTGATTTTCTTTCTCCCTTCAGTCTTGCTGTTTATTCCTACACTCAACCCACAGGTACTGGAACGTCTGGGGCGTATACGGTAACCGTATCGTCTGCGACTAACATTCAAGCGGGGCAGTATGTTTTTGGTACGGGGATCGCCACCAACGCACAGGTAGTCAGTATTAGTGGTACAACGGTTACGTTAAATATCGCCAACACTACAACGGTTTCAGGTGTTTTGACGTTTCAGAGTAAGTATTTTTATTTGCTCAATAAAGACGTTGAGTTTATTCGGGAAGCGTACCCCCCACCACAAAGTATAGGTCGCCCTCGTCATTACGCATTATTCGGCCCGACGGTTAATGGGGGCGCAATTACTACCACGGTTTCTTTAATTGTTGGTCCAACACCTGATATTGATTACAAAGCCGAACTTCATTATTTTTACTACCCAGAATCTATTGTTGACGCTGAAAATACTTGGCTCGGTGATAATTTTGATACGGTGCTGTTATATGGCGCTTTGCAAGAAGCCTATACATTTATCAAAGCTGAGCAAGATATGATGGCTCGGATAGATTCGCAGTACAAAGAAGCTCTTGCATTGTTTAAACAGCTTGGTGATGGTAAAGACCGCCGCGATACTTATCGTGACGTACAGGTACGTTACCCTGTGAGGTAGTATGGCAATCTTCCAAACCATGTGTACAAGTTTTAAGGCTGAAGTTGCCCAAGGACTGCATAACTTTACGACGGGGACGGGTGATGTCTTTTATCTCGCGTTATACCTACCCTCCGCAGACTTGGGAGCAGATACCACTGTTTACACAACGTCGGGTGAATCCAGTGGAACCAATTACACCGCTGGTGGGATTGCACTTACAAACATCACGCCAACAACCTCCGGCACCACGGGGTATTGGTCGTTTCAAAACGTCACTTTTTCAAACGTATCTCTTACATGCGCTGGGGCGTTGATCTACAATTCTACTAACGGCAATCGGGCTGTTTGCGTGTTAAATTTTGGCACGACACTTGTAAAAGCTAGTCAGGATTTAGTGATTACTTTCCCAACTGCGGGTTCAACAGACGCTGTATTAAGGATTTCTTAATGGATTGGGGATTAATCAACAACTATGAAGACGCGCAATGGGGCGAAGTTGATAATCACCAAGAAGCTGGGTGGGGGGAAGTTGATAATTACCAAGAAGCTGGGTGGAGCTTAATTATTACGCAATGAGGTGAATTATGGCTTATATCCCAACAACATTACTTTCTCTTCCAATTATAACAACTGGATCAGAGTCTGGTTCATGGGGAAACGTTACTAATAACGGGTTAACTCAGTATCTTGATATTGCTATAGCTGGGTCGTTGTCTTTGACAACAGATGCCGATGTTAATTTAAGTAATACTGCGGGAACAGATACCGTAACTAATATTGGTTCTACCACTGCACAGTACATGGTGCTTAACTGTACTGGATCACGAACTGTTACTCGGAACATAAACGCCCCGAAACAAAGTAAGTTGTATGTTGTTATTAATGCAACAACTGGTAGCCAAAGTGTTGTTTTGCGCGGGGGGCCGACTGCACCAACAACAGGTGTGACGATTGCAAACGGAACTACAGCACTATGCGCTTGGAATGGGTCAGATTACGTTTTAATTGGGGCTTCTGGTAACGTCACCGCCGCTGGCAATAACGCCTTCACAGGCGCAAACACTTTCTATAACGCCACAGGACAGGCGTTTGCTCCGGCAACAACAAACGATGGGATTATTCTTCAAGGCAGGGCTGGAGGATCATCTTCGTATCGCGTGACATTTGCCACTGCAACACTTAGCGCCAATAGAACGCTTACTTTCCCTGATGCTACAGACACTGCTGCTGTTCTTGGTACGGCACAAACCTTCACCGCAGCCCAAACCTTCCGTGCTGCCAATGCGATTAGATCTGAAGCAGCATCTACACAAGATGCGGTGATTATCGCTGGTCGTGCGGGAGGGACAAGTTCTTACGCAATTACTTTAACACCTGCAACTCTTTCGGCAAGCAGAACACTGACGCTGCCAGAGCCTGGAGAAAATGTAACACTTGGCTATTTAAATGTCCCGCAAAATGTCCAAACAGGAGACTACACGTTAGTCCTTGCTGACTCTGGCAAACACATCTATCGTGGTTCTGGATCTTCCGCCACCTGGACGATTCCTGCTAATAGTAGCGTTGCTTATCCAGTGGGAACCGCGCTGACATTTATTAACCTGTCTGCAACCAGTGTCAGCATTGCGATCACATCAGACACAATGTATCTATCTTCTGCGGGTACAACAGGAACTAGAACTTTGGCTCAGTATGGATCTGCCACTGCCGTAAAAATAACTTCAACATCTTGGATCATCTCAGGGAGCGGTCTGACATGACAGGAGTAACACAAGCCGTATTTATGAATCAGAGGTCGTTTGGGCTTCAACCGGGTAGCCAGTCTTATACTTCTGGCGGAACGTACACTTGGGTTGCCCCACCTTTGGTGACTTCGGTTTCAGTTGTTGTTGTTGGCGGCGGTGGCGGCGGTGGCGGCGCAGGATATAACTCCTGTAGTGCAAACCAAACTGGCGGCGGCGGTGGTGGTGGTAACTTACGATATGTAAATAATATTTCAGTTACTCCCGGAAATTCTTATACAGTTGTTGTTGGCGCTGGCGGTTCCCAAGGAAGCAATGGAAGTTATCCAAGTCCGCTAAACGGAACTAATGGAACTAGTGGCGGCGCAAGTTATTTTAATTCTACAGCGACGGTTTCCGCCACTGGTGGTCGTTATGGAGGGTATGGCGGAAGCAGTGGTGGTGGTTCCGGCGGCCCCGGTGGTGGTGGTTCCGGCACAAATACTGGGTCTGGAGGTAATGGTGGAGATGGTGGTTATGTAAATAGCCCTACTGGTAATTTTTACTGTAACGCGGGCGGCGGCGGTGCGGGTGGTTACGCTGGTAACGGCGGATATGGCGCACGAGGCTCTGGCGGTAGTAACTGTACTCCAGCCCAAGCAGGTTCGGGCGGTGGTGGTGGTGGAGGAGCGCGTAGACCCAGCACCACTTCAGGTGGCGGCGGAGGCGGCGGTGTTGGTATCTATGGTCAAGGTTCTAATGGATATGCGGGGGATTATTGTTCTCCTTCTGGCGGCGGCGGAGGCTCTGGTGGGTCAAATGGTGGTGATGGTGGTACATATTCCAGCGGTTCTGGCGGCGCGTATGGCGGCGGTGGGGCGTCTTCTGGGCGATGTGGCGGCGGCGCTCCGGGCGCCAGCGGTGCTGTACGTATCATTTGGCCCGGAAATACTCGATCTTTCCCTTCAACTTGTGCTGGGTCGCCATAAATGAATCTTTACATCCAAATTGAAAACGACCAGACGGTCAACCATCCGGCGTTTGAAGACAACCTGCTTCAAGCTTTTGGCGGGATTCCCTCAAACTGGGAGCCATTTACCCGTGTCGAGCGTCCTGTACCCGGCGTTTATGAAGTGCTGGAGTCTGATATGCCGACCTATCAAAAGGTTGACGGTGTCTGGACTGACGTGTGGTCGGTGCGCGAACTGACTGTGGAAGAAAAAGCAGCCAAGCAACAAGCAGTAATTGCCGACTTCAATGCTCGTGAGCAAGCAGAAAACTGGTCCGCTTGGACGCTGGACGAGGTCACCTGCACCATGCAACCCCCAATTCCACGCCCTGCGCCGGATCAAGAAAAGCTAAAGCAGCGCATTCTTACTGTTTGGTGCGGTGCTGACAATAATTGGAAAGACACCCCTGTGCGCCCGGAAGGTAACTATAAGTTTGACTTTTTTGCTTGGCAGTGGGTTGAGGTTACGGTATGAAAAAAGCCAAGAAGGTTTGCAAGGCCGCAGAGCAGGTTAAAGAGGTAGTGCAAAATACACAACTTGGGGTTGCAATGCACTTCTCATGCCCAATTTATTTGATTGAGCGGCCCGACTTCTTGAATGTTGTTAATGAGGTTTCGGAAGAGTCTTTGTCCCAGCAGCGTAAGGACCAGAAACTGGATGAAATATATCCAGTGATAATGAGCGGTAACTACTTTACAGATCCGCGTCTTGCCAAGTTCACTGAGTTTGTTGGCGCTACATCTTGGAACATCCTTGCCGAGCAAGGTTACTTTATGCAAGACAAAGTGGTGTCGTTCACCGAAATGTGGACTCAAGAACACCATAAGCATTCTGCAATGGATCAACACATACACGGCTACGGTTCGCAGATTGTGGGCTTTTATTTTCTTGAGGCACCTGAGAACTCATCTCGCTTAGTGTTCCACGATCCACGCATGGGAAAGCCTTTAATTGATTTACCAGAGACTGACATAAATCAGGCTACTGTTGCAAGCAAGATGATCAATTTTGAGCCAAAGCCGGGGTTAATGGTTTTTGCCAATGCTTGGTTAGCGCATTCGTTTACACGCCATGCTAATGATAAGCCAATCAAATTTGTTCATTTCAACCTTTCAGTTCAATTAGCTTCTCAGTTCCAGCAGACATGTCCTGCGCCTGCTGCTGAGGTGATATGAACAAGTACAAAATTCGGTTCAACAAAACACGGGGCCAGCCCGGACGAGGGACGATAGATCATGTGTGGCGAGTGTTTGAAAATGACAAGGAGTATCTGTTCAAGAACTTAAACATCACGGTCCCTGTGCAAAGTGAAAAGGATGCAAATGGGGTTGATTACAACATTTGTTGTCGTGGTGTTTTAGAAATAGATCGAGAAACTTCAACTGCTTTAATTAAAGCAATTCAAAAAGAAACTATTGAGGTTTAGTATATGAAAAAGCTCATCCTCACGCTGCCCCTGCTGGCGAGTCTTAATCATGGACGATAAAACCCACGAGCTAGCTGTACTCAAAGCGCAAGCCAGAATCCGGCTTGAAGAACTTAAGGCCCAAGACTCTGCCAAAGAAGTTGCTGGTAAAGCGATTGGTGAAGATGGACTGCTGTACATCTTTTTGATTGTTATTGTGGGCGTTGGTGCGTCTCTATTCCTAGAAGGCGAAAAAATTGCTGCTGTTATGGGTCTTTTGGGCGCTTCACTTACTGCACTTATTCAAATGTTGAATGGGATTGCGGGTACTGCACCGAAGCAGGAAAAGCCTGAGTTTGAAGTCATCAAGGATCTCATCACACGTTTGGACAAGCTTGATCGTGCCGAACCACCTATGCAAGTTGATGTTGAGGGCAGCAAGGTGACGGTTAAGAAAGGTGCTGACATCGTAACGGCTAAGGGGTAACCATGTTTGAACTACTCGGTGGCGGTTTGCTTGGCTCCATCTTTGGTGGCATCTTTCGGCTTGCCCCTGAAGTCCTCAAGTTTTTGGACAAGAAAAACGAACGTCAGCATGAACTCAGTATGTTCCAACTCCAGACTGATCTGGAGAAGATGCGGGGCGAGTTCAAGATGGAGGAGAAGTATGTTGACTACTCTATCCAGCAGATGGACACGATTAAAGAGGCATTTAAGGAACAGGCCCAGACCGCAAAAGAGGCTGGCTGGTTCGCTAGCTTTATCACTGCTGTTACCCGCCCCGGTCTTACTTGGATTGCATTTGGCGTATACGTGGCTGTCAAAGCTGCTGGCCTAACGATTGCCTTCCAGACCAATGCGAACTGGGCTGAGGTCTTAACCAAGAGCTATGACGAGGATGACTTCGCCATGCTGAACATGATGTTAACGTTCTGGTTTGTAGGACGTTCTATAGAGAAGTACAACAAAAGTGCTTAATCATGGAAGCCTTAATAGACTCACTTGCAAGGGTTTGGTTCTTGGGGGTTGCGCTTGTTGGCGTGGCTGTCTATGCCGTGACCATTAAGACACGACTTGATTATTTAGAGAAGGATCATGATAGGCAGATTCATGCGCTGTGGGAACACGTTAACCGACTGATTGCTGAGAAATCCAGTGAATGAAGCGAAGAAGCTTTGCAAGGATGTACTGATCAAGCCCTTTGAAGGGTTAGCAAAGCGTTTGCCTGACGGACGTGTAACGGCTTATCCTGACCCTGGTACTCGTGGGCACCCTTGGACAATCGGCTGGGGTGCAACCGGCCCTGAAATTAATCCCGGCACGATCTGGACGATTGAGCAGTGTGAGGATGCACTAGACCATCACGTTGAGTACTTTGTCAGGGGGCTTTTTAAGATGTCCCCCAAACTTCAGACTGCCTTACCAAGACGCATTGCCGCCGTGACAAGCTGGGCTTACAATTGTGGCTTAGGAAACTATCGGGTTTCCACGTTCAAGAAACGTATTGATGCAGGGGACTGGGATGGTGCAGCAGACCAATGTATGC
>Ga0209358_10000964_pt1 | contig 24015 bp, 26 predicted proteins | sample LauGreFa1BDMLBSN_2_FD_187574 | JGI IMG/M metagenome (GOLD analysis project Ga0209358, IMG submission 187574) | Freshwater lake microbial communities from Lake Michigan, USA - Fa13.BD.MLB.SN (SPAdes) (version 2) | ecosystem: Environmental > Aquatic > Freshwater > Lake | place: Lake Michigan, USA...
AACGGCTGACCGCGTGGCGCTCCATGTACTCGGACATGTCAAATCGGATCAGCTCAATGCCCATGATGAAGGCGAGTTGCTTGGCCGCTTCGGTTTTGCCCACACCGGTGGGGCCACTGAACAAGAAGGAGCCGATGGGCTTGTCCGACTTGCCCAAACCAGAGCGCGCCATCTTGACCGCAGAGGCCAACACCTCCAACGCCTTGTCTTGACCAAACACCACGCTTTTGAGGTCGCGCTCCAAGGTGTGCAGCTTGCCGCGGTCATCGTTGGACACATTGGCTGGCGGGATGCGCGCAATTTTGGCCACGATGTCTTCGATTTCGGTTTTGCTGATGGTCTTCTTGCGCTTGGAGGGTGGCAATATCCGTTGTGCGGCACCGGCCTCGTCGATGACATCAATGGCTTTGTCTGGCAAATGCCGGTCATTGATGTATTTGGCGCTGAGCTCGGCAGCGGCTTGCAAAGCGGCCACAGCGTACTTGACGTTGTGGTGCTCCTCAAACCTGGACTTCAGACCTTTGAGGATATCCACCGTTTGCTCGACCGAAGGTTCGTTGACGTCGACCTTCTGAAAGCGCCTGGACAAGGCCGCGTCTTTTTCAAAGATACCGCGGTACTCGGTGAAGGTGGTGGCACCAATGCATTTGAGTTGGCCTGAGCTCAGGGCAGGCTTGAGCAAATTGGACGCATCCAAGGTGCCCCCAGAGGCAGCACCAGCACCGATCAAGGTGTGAATCTCATCAATGAACAGGATGGCTTGGGGCTTGTCTTTGAGAGACTTGAGCACGCCCTTGAGGCGTTGCTCAAAGTCCCCTCGGTATTTGGTGCCAGCCAGCAAGGCACCCATGTCGAGCGAATAAACCTGCGAATCGGCCAAGATGTCAGGCACTTCTTTTTGGGTGATTCGCCAGGCCAAGCCCTCGGCAATGGCGGTTTTGCCCACGCCCGCCTCGCCCACCAGCAATGGGTTGTTTTTGCGGCGCCGGCACAAGATTTGCACCACGCGCTCGACCTCGTATTCGCGGCCAATCAAGGGATCAATCTTGCCGTCTTTGGCCATTTGATTGAGGTTTTGAGTGAATTGCTCCAATGGGGATGCTTTTTCACTTTTCTCAACAGGCTCTTCGTTTTCCTGAGCGGCCGGCTCTTGTTGCTTGGGGCTGTCTGGCGGGTCACTCTTTTTGATGCCGTGGGCGATGAAATTGACCACATCCAAGCGGGTCACACCTTGTTGGTGCAAGTAGTAAACGGCGTGTGAATCTTTCTCGCCAAAAATCGCCACCAACACGTTGGCACCAGTGACTTCTTTTTTGCCATTGCCCGTGGATTGCACATGCATGATGGCACGCTGAATGACCCGCTGAAAACCCAAGGTCGGCTGGGTATCCACGTCTTCTGTGCCGGCAACTTGGGGGGTGTTGTCTTTGATGAAATTGGCCAAAGATTTGCGCAGCTCATCGCTGTTGGCCGAACAAGCCCGCAACACCTCTGCGGCACTGGGGTTGTCCAGCAATGCCAGCAGCAAATGCTCTACGGTGATGAATTCATGCCGTTGCTGGCGTGCTTCAACGAAGGCCATGTGCAAGCTGACTTCGAGTTCCTGGGCAATCATGTGGGTTCCTTCGCGCCGATTGATGTGGTGACTGTATATGGAAATGGACTTGAATTAATCAATGGGTTCGCTCAAACATTGCAGTGGGTGACCCGACTGATTGGCTGCGTCCATGACCTGATCAACTTTGGAGGCGGCGACATCTTTGCTAAAGACACCGCACACGCCCTTTCCGTCCAAGTGGATTTTCAACATGATTTGGGTCGCGGTTTCTCTGTCTTTGCTGAAAAATTGTTGCAAAACCATCACCACGAACTCCATGGGGGTGTAGTCGTCATTGAGCATGACCACCTGGTACATCTGTGGGGGTTTGGTTTTCTGTGCTCTGCGCTCCAACACCACTGAATTGCCGTCATCTGTGCGCTGGGGCTGTGGTGGGGTTTGGGGTTGTTGGCTGGCCATGTATTCATTTTATAGGTGGCAGAGATCTTCTTATTTTTGACCTAAAAGAACGCACTTCACGGAAAAGGTTGCTAAGAAAATGTTATTATTTAATCCTTTATGACTAAATTTAACCAAAAAGAGAGTTAAAAATGGACAAGGGAACGGTCAAGTGGTTCAGCAACAGCAAAGGTTTTGGGTTCATTGAGCCCATCGGGGGTGGTCCTGATATCTTTATTCATTTCAGTGCGATCCAAATGGAGGGCTTTAAAACCCTAGAACCAGGCGCGCAAGTCGAATTTGAATTGGTCCAAGGTCCCAAAGGGCAACAAGCACACGCATTGACGGTTACCTCATCGCCAGAGCGCGAGTTGGAGCCCGAATCGGCCGGCCCCAAAAGCAAAGAGGGGCGCTTGCGCACCCCTCAGTACAGAGCCAATTTGATGGTCTCTCAAGAGCGTGCCCCCCAATTTTGAGAAGGCCCCGCTCTAGGTTGGAAGATCACATGTGGTCGATCATGACCTGACCAAAGCCAGAGCAACTGACTTGGGTGGCACCATCCATCAAACGGGCAAAGTCGTAGGTCACTTTCTTGCTCAAAATAGACTTCTCCATAGAGCTGATGATCAAGTCAGCGGCTTCGGTCCAGCCCATGTGGCGCAGCATCATTTCGGCCGACAAGATCTCGGAGCCTGGGTTCACATAATCTTTGCCCGCATATTTGGGTGCCGTGCCATGGGTGGCTTCAAAACAGGCCACGGAGTCGGACATATTGGCGCCCGGGGCGATGCCAATGCCGCCCACTTGGGCTGCCAAAGCATCAGACACATAGTCGCCATTCAAATTGAGGGTGGCAATCACGCTGTACTCGGCGGGGCGCAACAAAATTTGCTGCAAGAAGGCGTCGGCAATCACGTCTTTGACGATGATGTCTTTGCCGGTTTTGGGGCTCTTGAATTTGCACCAGGGTCCGCCATCGATCAATTGGGCGCCAAACTCTTTTTGCGCCAAACCATAGGCCCAATCGCGGAAACCACCTTCGGTGAACTTCATGATGTTGCCCTTGTGAACGATGGTCACGCTGGGCTTGTCGTTGTCAATCGCGTACTGGATGGCTTTGCGCACCAAGCGCTCAGTGCCTTCACGCGAAACCGGTTTGATGCCAATGCCAGATGTGTTGGGGAAGCGGATTTTGGTCACGCCCATCTCGTCAATCAAAAACTTGATGAGTTTTTTGGCCTTGTCGCTCTCGGCTTCGTATTCGATACCGGCGTAAATGTCTTCAGAGTTTTCGCGGAAGATGACCATATTGGTCTTCTCAGGCTCTTTCAAGGGTGAGGGAACACCTTTGAAATACTGAACCGGGCGCAAACAAACGTACAAGTCGAGCTCTTGGCGCAAGGCGACGTTCAGTGAGCGAATACCGCCGCCCACGGGCGTGGTCAAGGGGCCTTTGATGGACACCACATACTCTTTCAACACCGACAGGGTTTCTTCGGGCAACCACACATCCGGGCCATAAACCTTGGTGGATTTTTCACCGGCGTAGACTTCCATCCAATGGATCTTGCGCTTGCCCGCATAGGCTTTTTGCACCGCTGCATCCACCACTTTGAGCATGACCGGGGTGATGTCAAAACCCGTGCCGTCACCTTCGATGTAAGGAATGATGGGTTGGTCAGGCACGTTCAGGGACATGTCCTTGTTGACAACGATTTTTTCACCCTGGGAAGGCACTTTGATGTGCTTGTACATGTGGAATATCTCCGTTAGGAAGCCGATCGAATGGGAAATGAAATAGCTATTTCGCGGGCGATTCTAGCAACAGTGACTTATCATTCTCGGATGAACAAAGGGGACTTATGAATCATCTCAAGTGGGCCTGGCTGAGCGTTTGGTTTTGTTCGTTGGCTTGGGCGCAGGGTTCGCCACAGTTGCAATTGCCCCGCATTCAGTTGCAAGCGGGCATGCACCAAATCCAAGCGCAGGTGGCCGCCAACCCCGATCAGCGGTCCATTGGTTTGATGCACCGCGCAGAAATGCCCCAGTCCGAAGGCATGTTGTTTGCCTTTGAGCAAGCCAGTCAACAGTGTTTTTGGATGAAGAACACCATCCTGCCTCTGACTGCAGCCTTTATCGCCGACGATGGCACCATCGTCAACTTGGCCGATATGAAGCCCCAGACCACCGACGCACATTGCTCTGAGCAACCCGTGCGTTGGGTGCTGGAAATGAACCAAGGCTGGTTTGCCAAACGCGGCATCAAAGCGGGGTTTAAGCTGCAAGGCCCGGTTTTCAAAGGCAAATGAAAAAACCGCCCGAAGGCGGTTTTTTCATGGGTCGGTGACCGATCAGCCGAAATTGGCCTGGGCAAAGCCCCAGTTCACCAATTTGTCCAAGAAGGTTTCCACAAACTTGGGGCGCATGTTGCGGTAATCGATGTAATAAGCGTGCTCCCAGACGTCCACGGTGAGGATGGCTTTGTCGCCCGTGGTCAATGGCGTGCCTGCTGCACCCATGTTGACGATGTCCAAGCTGCCGTCGGCTTTTTTCACCAGGAATGTCCAGCCAGAGCCAAAGTTGCCCACGGCCGACTTCACAAAGGCCTCGCGAAATGCGGCATAGCTGCCCCATTTGGCGTTGATGGCGGCCGCCAAAGTGCCTGTGGGCTCACCACCGCCGTTGGGCTTCATGCAGTTCCAAAAGAAGGTGTGGTTCCAAATTTGGGCGGAGTTGTTGTAAATGCCGCCAGATGATTTCTTGATGATGGACTCCAGGTCCATGCCTTCAAATTCGGTGCCCTTTTGCAAGTTGTTCAGGTTGACCACATAAGCGTTGTGGTGCTTGCCGTGGTGGAATTCCAAGGTTTCGCGCGAATAGTGGGGGGCCAAATCGTCCAGACCATAAGGCAGAGCGGGCAAGGTGTGTTCCATGGATATCCTTCAGCGTTGATGAAAAAACGGATTGTAAAAAAATTTCAGCCGGCTTTGAGGCCCAGCACCCGAACACCCGCTTCACCATCGGACAAACTGACTGTCAACGTCTGCTCAGGCGACAGTTGGTGGACCGATGTGATGGGTTTGTTTAGTTCGTCGGTAAGCCAAGCATAACCCCGCTGCAATACCAAGCGAGGGTCGAGGTTATGCAGTCGCCACCCCAATTGCTGTTGCGATTGGCGTTTGCTGGCCGCCTCAGATTGCACCACACGCATCAAGGCAGTTTGTGCCGCAGCAGATTTTTGGCCCAGCATTTGCGTGCGTTTGGACAGCGACTGCTGCATTCGTTGCTGCAAGTGCAAGGTGCTGACCCGGTGCGCGGCCACCAGCGCACTGGGCCGCCCTAAGCGGGACTGCACCCAGTCCAGGGCTTGACCTTGGGCATCTAACACCGCTTGGAGTTGACCCGTCAATGATTGCGCCATGTGGTCCAGTGTCTCCAGGGCCGTTTGGCGTGTTTGGGCACACAACTCGGCGGCGGCCGTGGGCGTCGGTGCGCGCAAATCGGCACACAGGTCCACGATGGTGATGTCTGTTTCATGGCCCAGGCCTGAGACGATGGGCACCCTGGACTGGACCACCGCGTGGGCCAAATCCTTGTCATTGAAGGCCCACAAATCCTCCAGGGACCCACCCCCCCGCACCATCAACACCACGTCCACACCCTCCACTTCTTGAATGGACTTCAGCGCTTGAATCAGGGATGGGGCTGCGCCCACGCCCTGAACTTGGGCTGGGGCAATCACCACCGGTATGTGGGGCACCCTGCGCTGCAAAGCGGTGATCACATCGTGCAAGGCCGCAGCACCCAAGGAAGTCACCACCCCAATGGCCCTGGGCATGGCGACCAAAGGGCGTTTGCGCGCTTCATCAAACAGCCCCAGCAGCGCCAGTTCGCGCTTGAGTTGCAAAAATTTCTCGTACCAAACGCCCTCGCCAGCGGCTTGCAGGGATTCGACCACCAACTGCAAGTCCCCTCGCCCCTCATAGACAGAGACCTTGGCCCGAGCTTGAACCATGACACCGTCGTGCAAGTCAAAGTCGACCAGCATGGCGGAGCGGCGAAACATGGCGCAACGCAGTTGAGCACCGTCATCTTTGAGGGAAAAGTAGCAATGACCACTGCTGGCGCGGGTGAAATTGGTGATCTCTCCCTTCACTTCAACCGGATTGAAGCGCGCCGACAAGGTGTCGGTGAAAGCACGCACCAAGGCGGCCACTGACCAAATGCGCGCAGCTTCTGGCATATCACGCCCCTGAGCGAGTGCTCATACTGGGGCAAGTCAGGTGCTGGTTCATAATTCGTGCTTGTCAATTCAGAGGGGTTTGAGGTTTGTTTTCCATCATACAAGCAGCCGGTTGGCCCATTTGGCCGCTTTTGATCTGTTCCGTTGTGGCTTTGGCCTTGGTGTTCGAGCGGTTTTACAGTTTGGCGGACAAGCGCATTGTTCCCAAGGACTTGTTGGACGAAGCCATCAAGGCTTCACGGCACCAACTGCCCTCTGAGGACTCGGTCAAACATTTGGCCAGCCACAGTTTGCTGGGCCGCGTTTTGGCCAGCGGGTTGCAGCAACTGCGCCAACAGCCCCAAAGCAGCGAAACCGAATTGAGCGAATGCATCGAGATTGCTGGCAAACAAGCCGCCCATGATCTGGAGAAATACCTGGTGGTGTTGGCCACCATCGCCTCTGCCGCCCCGCTTTTGGGGCTGCTGGGCACGGTGGTGGGCATGATTGAAATTTTTGCCGCCCAAACCCCGGGCAGCAGCAACCCGGCGCAGTTGGCACAAGGCATTTCCATGGCTTTGTACAACACCGCATTTGGTTTGATGGTGGCCATCCCCGCCTTGTTTTTTTGGCGCTTTTTCCGCGCCAAAGTGGACGCGTATGTGATTGACTTGGAGATTGCCGCACAGCGTTGGTTGCGCCATTTGTTCAAGCTGCGGTCCTCGTTGCGTTGATCCGCTTTGCGCCCTATGAAATTTCGCACCCAACACGCCATTGAGCCTGAGATCAATTTAATCGCTTTCATCGACGTGTTGTTGGTGATTTTGATTTTCTTGATGTTGTCGAGCACCTATAACAAATACACCGAGGTGCAGTTAAATTTGCCCAGCGCCAATGCGGATGTTCAAAAAGAGCACCCCCAAGAAATTTTGGTGTCCGTGACCAGCGACGGCCAATACGCTGTCAACAAACTCCCGTTGCCGCAACGGGGCGTCAAGGCCTTGACGCTGGCCTTGACCCAAGCGGCCACTGGCCTGGACAAGCCCATGTTGGTGATCAGCGCTGATGCCATGGCACCCCATCAATCGGTGATTTCGGTGATGGAGGCTGGAAAAGCCAGCGGCATCAATGCCATCACCTTTGTGGCCAAGTCACCGCAGGCTGGGGCTGCGCGCTAAATGCCCTTTCCCTGGCAAGCATGGGTTTTGCGCCAGTGGCAAACACGCAACTGGGTCAGTGCTGTCCTTTGGCCCTTTAGTGGCTTGACCTGGTTGGTGGTTTCATGGCGACGCCTTCAGCGACGGCGTCACCTCACCCTCAGCCCCGGTGTGCCGGTCGTCGTGGTGGGCAATGTGATGGTGGGTGGCGCGGGTAAAACCCCCCTGGTCATGGCTTTGGCGATGCACTGGCAATCACAGGGCATCCAGGTGGGGGTGGTGGCGCGTGGGTTTGGGCGCATCGCCACACAGATCACGGCCGTGAATGAACACAGCACATTTGAAGATGTGGGCGACGAGCCTTTGCTGGTTTGGCGCCGCTGCCAGGTGCCGGTTTTTGTGGGTGCAGACCGTGCGGCTTGCTGCCGGGCCTTGATGGCCGCACACCCGCAAACGCAGGTGTTGATCAGCGACGACGGGCTGCAACATGCCGGCTTGCACCGAGACATTGAAATATGTGTTTTTGATGAACGCGGTTTTGGCAATGGCTGGTTATTGCCCGCTGGACCGCTGCGCGAACCATGGCCGCGCCCGGCAGACCCGGCCATCCGTGTTTGGAATTTGGGCTCCCACCCCTTGCCCCATGTGGACATGGTCATGGTGCGTCGCCAATTGGCAAGCTGCGCGGTGGGCTCCAATGGGCAACGCCGGCCCTTGAGCGAGTGGAGAAACCGCCGCGTCCATGCCCTGGCAGCCATCGCCAAACCGCAGTTGTTCTTTGATGGCTTGCGCGATCAAGGGCTTGAATTGGACCTGGCCCAAGTTTGGCCCGATCACGACCCCCTGATCGGATTCAACCCCGACGTTGCCGAGGGCGACTGGTTTTGCACAGAAAAAGACGCTGTGAAATTGTGGCCCCGGTTTCCTCAGGTCTGGGCTGTGCCATTGGAGCTGCAAGGCTTGGAACTTTGGTGGCCCCAAATCGATCAAGCGCTGGCCCTGCGGATATCATCCCGCCATGGAAACCAAATTGCTTGAATTGCTGGTCTGCCCGGTCACCAAAGGCCCGTTGGAATATGTGCGTGAGCGCCAAGAATTATTGTCGCGCAGCGCCCGCCTGGCCTATCCCGTGAGGGATGGCATTCCGATCATGCTGGAGACCGAAGCCCGGACCCTGAGCGACGAAGAATGCGAGCGCTGAGTGGGGCAGGCTCCTTTCACTGTGTTGATCCCCGCCAGGATGGCGTCAACCCGCTTAGCCAACAAGCCACTGGCCGATATTGCAGGCCTGCCCATGGTGGTGCGGGTGGCCCAAAGGGCGCAAATGAGCCTGGCCAAAACCGTGGTGGTGGCCGCCGACGATGAGCGCATTGTTGAAGCTTGCCAGGCGCACCACATCCCTGCCCTTTTGACCCGATCCGACCACATCTCTGGCAGCGACCGTTTGGCCCAAGCGTGTGAAATCTTGGGTTTGGCCGACGCCGACTTGGTGGTCAACGTGCAAGGCGACGAGCCCCTGATCGAACCGCAAGTGATCAATGACGTGGCCCACTTGCTGGCCTCACGCGAAGACTGCTGCATGAGCACCGTGGCCCATGCCATCACCGACCCGCAAGAATGGGTCAACCCCAACGTGGTCAAGGTGGTGCTCGACCGCTTTCATACCGCCATGTACTTCAGCCGGTCCACCATCCCCTTTTGGCGCGACGCGGCCCATGCCACCACTGCACCACCGGTGGAGACCCTGAGACACGTGGGCATTTATGGATACCGTGCGTCGTTTTTGCGCAGCTTCCCTCATTTGGCGCATGCGCCGCTGGAGGCCATGGAATCTTTGGAGCAACTCAGGGTGCTGTGGCACGGCCACAAAATTGCCGTGCATGTCTCGCCCGAGACGCCTGGCCCGGGTGTGGACACACCGGAGGATTTGGAGCGTGTCAGGCGGCACTTTGCAGGTCTTTTGTAAGCCTTTTGCACCGCTTGCATGGTATTGTGCAAAATGCAGATCTGGTCGTCGTTGGGCATTCGCCCATCGTTGGAACCCATAAGAATCAGAGGAAAGACATGAGACTCATCCTTTTAGGCGCACCGGGTGCGGGCAAAGGCACCCAAGCCACTTTCATTTGCGAAAAATTTGGCATTCCCCAAATTTCCACGGGTGACATGCTGCGTGCAGCAGTCAAAGCAGGTACTGCCATGGGCTTGGCTGCCAAAAAAGTCATGGACTCGGGCGGTTTGGTCAGTGATGACATCATCATTGGGCTGGTCAAAGAACGCATTGCACAGGCCGATTGCGCCAATGGTTTTTTGTTTGACGGCTTTCCCCGCACCATTCCACAAGCCGACGCGATGAAATTGGCCGGCGTCCACCTCGACCACGTGCTGGAAATCGATGTGCCCTTTGATGCCATCATCGAGCGCATGAGCGGGCGTCGGGTGCATGTCGCCAGTGGGCGCACTTATCACACCCACTTTAACCCACCCAAAGTGGCTGGGCTGGATGATGTGACAGGCGAAGCCCTGATTCAGCGCGACGACGACAAAGAGGAAACCGTTCGCAAACGCCTGGACGTTTATGCAGCCCAAACCCGCCCTTTGGTGGACTATTACTCTCAATGGGCCAAGACTGACGCGGACCACGCGCCCCGCTACAGCGCCATCAGCGGCGTTGGTCAAGTCGAAGAAATCAAAGCCCGGGCTTTCAAAGCACTGTCTAGCTGAGCTGTTCGGCCAGCAGGGTCAATGCCAGCACCACCCGTGCTTTGTAGGGGTTGAGTCCCGAGGTGGTCTGAAATACCTCGTTATCTTGGGCTTGCACTTGGCCCTGTGCACAGCGTGTAGTGCGCCAAACCCGAGCGCCGCCATGTTGAGCCATGATCAAAGCGGCCTCTAAGCCCTGACTCATCGTTCCGTTTCCGGTCCCCGCCACCACCCAGCCTTGGGGCGGTGTTTTGCTTTCCAGCAACGCTTTGACCACAGCCCCGTCTTGGGCCGCATGGTTGAAAACCAACTCCACCCAGGGCCAGGTGGCCACTTGCGCCAAAGCTTTGGGTGGTAAACCCACCGCTGGCGTCGCTTGTTGTGCAAACCTTTTTTGAAGGGCATCCAAGTTTTCGAGAGCCAGGTCCCAGGCGACGGGATCGGCAGAGCCAAACGCATTCAGCGCTTGACAATCTACTTTGGTCAAACTGGCCGCGGCATGCACCTGGCCTGCAAAAACGCACACCACCCCCGCTGAACCAGGCGCACCCGCCATAGCCAAAGCCTGACGCAAGTTGCCTGGGCCGTCTGGCTCGGGGACATTGGCAGCCCGCATGGCACCCGTGATGACCACGGTCTTGAGGCCGCTGAACAAGGTGTGCAGCAAGATCGCGGTTTCTTCCAAGGTGTCGGTGCCATGGGTGACCACCACACCCTGCACATCCTCTTGGTCCAGCCAATGTTGTAGACGCGTCACCAGTTTTAGCCACACCGGCCAGCCCATGTTTTTGCTGTCAATTTGGGCTACCTCCTCGGTGAGGATGTGGTCTTGCCCGTCGCCCAAGCCTTGGACCAAATCCGACGCCGTGAGCTCTCCTGCCTGGTATTGGCGCCCTTTTGACGGGTCAGGCGCCCAGCCGGCAATCGTCCCGCCCGTGCCCAAAACAACAACTTTTGATCTTTTTTCATGCATGGCGCTTGCAATCTTTTAAAAACTGGTTAAAAATACAGTTACTGGATATTCAAACAGTCAACGGACGCCCATCAACCTTTGTGCAGGAGACCCGACATGAATGAAGCCCCCAAACTCACCGACCGGCAACAGCAAATATTGTCTTTGATCCAAATCACGATCGAGCGCAAGGGGTCCCCTCCCACAAGGGCTGAAATCGCCAACGAACTGGGCTTCAAGTCGGCCAATGCGGCGGAAGAGCACCTCAAGGCCTTGGCCCGCAAAGGCGTCATCGACCTGGTCAGCGGCACCTCGCGGGGCATTCGCCTCAAAGAGTCCACCATGCGCTCCATCAATCAAGTCCGTAGCAAGCAATTCAATTTGCCGCTGGAAGGCCTGGCCCAGTTGGCATTGCCCTTGATCGGTCGGGTCGCAGCGGGTTCACCCATTCTGGCGCAAGAGCATGTGGACCAAACCTTTTATGTCGAAAACAGTTTGTTCCAGCGCACCCCCGACTATTTGCTCAAAGTCAGGGGCATGTCCATGCGCGATGCCGGCATCATGGATGGCGACTTGCTGGCAGTGCAAATCAGTAAAGAAGCTAAAAATGGACAAATTGTGGTGGCCCGCTTGGGTGAGGAGGTCACGGTAAAACGCTTTCGACGCACCCACGACAGCATTGAGTTGCTGCCCGAAAACCCAGATTTTCAAACCATTGTGGTCGAACCCGGCGAGCCTTTTGAAATCGAAGGCTTGGCCGTGGGTTTGATCCGCAACACCATGCTTTTCTAAGGAGCACCCCATGAGCTTGGCCATTTGGAGCATTTTCAAAATGATGTCACCGTTTTACTCTCTCAGCCCAGTCCCCCAAACCCCAGGGAAACAAACCGCTGCCCAGCCTGTTCGGCGCCCTCCACATTTGACCTTGGCTGCCAACCGCGTTGCCAAACCTTTGCGCGTGGCCCGGGTCCAAGACGACATGAACCCACCCGACCGAGCTGGCCGCATGGTCATGTCTGGGCGGATGGATGATGTCTGTGCCGAGCTGGACCGCTTGGTGCAACTCGAAGCTCGGCGTCAAACCCATCAAAGCAACGGCCACAACACGGCGCTTGCTGCCTGACGTGCCGTAAGCCGCGCAGCAGGCGGGGTGTCGCGGGTGGCACACATTCAAAGGCACAATGGGGCCATGAACATTGTGATCCTTGATGACTACCAAGACGCGGTGCGCAAACTGGCTTGCTCGCAGCTGCTCGAACCTTACACGGCCAAGGTCTATACCAACACCGTCAAAGGCACGGGGCAGTTGGCTGTGCGTCTCAAAGACGCGGAAGTTTTGGTCCTGATTCGCGAGCGAACCCACTTCAATCGCGCGCTCATTGAAAAGCTGCCCAAACTCAAACTGATCTCTCAAACCGGCAAGGTGGGGCCACACATTGATGTGGCCGCCTGCACTGACAAAGGCATTGCCGTGGCAGAAGGCGTTGGCTCGCCCATCGCACCGGCCGAGTTGACATGGGCCTTGATCATGGCCGGTATGCGGCGACTGCCCCAGTACATCAGCAACCTCAAACACGGGGCTTGGCAGCAGTCAGGCCTGAAAAACAGCACCATGCCCGTCAACTTTGGTGTCGGCATGGTCTTGCATCAAAAAAATTTGGGTATTTGGGGCTTTGGAAAAATTGGGCAATTGGTGGCCGGTTATGCCAAAGCCTTTGGCATGAAAGTGGTGATTTGGGGCAGTGATGCGTCTCGAGACCTGGCCCAGCAACAAGGCTATGAAAGTGCCCCTTCGCGGGAAGCCTTTTTCGAACAAGCTGACGTCTTGAGCCTGCATTTGCGCCTCAATGAAGCCACCCACCACATTGTCAAAGCCGATGACCTGGCGCGCATGAAGCCCACGGCCATGCTGGTCAACACCTCCCGTGCAGAGTTGATCGACCCCGATGTCTTGATCGCCGCCCTCAGCCGCGGACGCCCTGGGCTGGCCGCCATCGACGTTTTCGAAAGCGAGCCGGTTTTGCAAGGCCACGCCTTGTTGCGCTTGGAAAACTGCATTTGCACCCCCCACATTGGTTATGTGGAGCAAAACAGCTATGAGTTGTACTTCAGTGCCGCATTCACCAACGTGGTCAATTTCATCCAAGGTACCCCCACCCACATCGTGAACCTCGAAGCGCTTAGCAAATCGCGTTGAAGCGCTCTGCTGGATAATTCGCGCATGAAATCTACATTCAACAATGTGGGCGTGGTCGGCGTTGGCGCCATGGGCCAAGGCATCGCCCAAATGGCCGCCCAAGCTGGCGCCCAGGTCTTTTTATTCGACATGCAAGCCCCAGCGGTGGAAAAAGCCGTTCAGGCCATCCAACTGCAATGGCAAAAAATGCTGGAAAAAGGGCGCATCAGCAGCGATACCTGCGCAGCCTATTCGGCACGATTGCAGGCCTGTGTCAGTTTGGATCAGTTGTCGGCTTGCAATTTGGTGATCGAGGCCATCGTCGAAAACCTGGCTGTGAAAAAAGAATTGTTCGCCCAACTTGAAGGCCTGGTGCCCAGCACCACGGTGTTGGCGACCAACACATCTTCCTTGTCGGTGACCGCCATTGCTGCGCAACTCAAACATCCGCAGCGGTTTGCGGGATATCACTTCTTCAACCCTGTGCCCTTGATGAAGGTGGTGGAGGTGGTGTCGGGCTTAAAAACCGACAGCGAAGTTTGCAACCAACTCGACGCCTTCACCCGCGACATGGGCCACACCCCGGTGCGCACCCGTGACACCCCAGGGTTCATCGTCAACCATGCGGGGCGCGGCTATGGCACCGAGGCCTTGCGCATCGTGGGCGAATCGGTGAGCGACTTTGCCACCATTGACCGCATCTTGAAAGACCAAGTGGGTTTCAAGTTGGGCCCCTTTGAGCTGATGGACCTCACCGCCCTGGATGTGTCCCATCCGGTGATGGAGTCCATCTACCACCAGTATTACGAAGAACCCCGTTTTCGTCCCAGCATCATCACGGCGCAGCGTTTGGCCGCTGGTGTGTTGGGGCGCAAAACCAACGAAGGCTTTTACAGCTATGCCGATGGCAAGGCCCAGGTCCCGCCCGACCCCACTCCTGCGACCGTTGAAGACCTGCCGCCGGTGTGGGTGTCGCCCCGTGCGGCCAGACGCCCCGAATTGCTGCAACTGCTCAAAAGCCTGGACGCCCGCATCGAAACCGGCGCACAACCCAGCGAACAAGCCCTCATCTTGGTGGCACCCTTGGGATTTGACGTCACCACGGTGGCTGCTGTGGACCGCCTCGACCCCCAGCGCACCTTGGGAGTGGACCTGTTGTTCAGCGACGCCCAAACCAAGCGCCGCGTCTTGGCCAGCAACCCTGCCACCCGACCCGACATGCGCCAGGCCGCTCACGCTTTGTTTGCCCGCGACGGCAAACCCGTCAGCCTGATCCGTGACAGCGCAGGCTTTGTCACCCAACGGGTGGTGGCCCACATCGTCAACATCGCCAGCGACATTTGCCAGCAAGGCATTTGCACCCCGCCAGATCTGGAAACTGCGGTTCAATTGGGCCTGGGCTACCCCATGGGCCCCTTGGCCATGGGCGACCACTGCGGCCCTGCCAGCATTTTGGAGGTGCTCTTCAACATGCAAACCGTGTACGGCGACCCGCGCTATCGCCCCAGCCCTTGGTTGCGCCGACGTGGCGCCTTGGGACTGAGCCTGATGCAAACAGAAGACTGAGCCATGGGCGCCCAACTCAAAAGCGAAACCCAGGACCAGACCTTGGTCCTGACCCTGTCCAACCCCGGCATGCGCAATGCCCTGGGGCCGGAGATCTACAGCGCAGGCATCGAGGCCTTGAGCGCAGCCGAAACCAACCCGGCCGTGCGCAGTGTGGTCATCACCGGTGAAGGCGGCACCTTCAGCGCCGGCGGCAATTTGCACCGCTTATTGGCCAACCGCGAACAAGACCCCAGTGTCCAAGCCGCCAGCATTGAGGGCTTGCACAATTGGATGGAGACCATCCGCACCTACCCCAAGCCCGTGATTGCGGCAGTCGAGGGTGCGGCGGCAGGAGCGGGTTTTTCTTTGGCCTTGATGTGCGACTTTGTGATCGCCGCCCGTGACAGCTTTTTTGTCATGGCCTATAGCAACATCGCCCTGTCCCCCGATGGCGGTGGCAGTTGGAATTTGGCCCGCACCCTGCCCCGCCCCATTGCCAACGAAATACTGATGTTGGGCGAGCGCATCACGGCCGAACGTTTGCATCAGCTGGGTTGGATCAACCAACTCGCCAACCCAGGTGAATCATTGGTTCAAGCTTTGCAATGGGCGCAGCGCCTCAATGCGCGTGCCCCCAATGCCTTGACCGGCATCAAAGACTTGCTCAACAGCGCAGCTGAGTTGCCGCTGAGCGATCATTTGGCGCAAGAGAAATCCAGTTTCGTAACGCTGTTACATCACCCCAATGCACTGACGGGCATCACCGCCTTGCTCAACAAGCAAACCCCCGACTACAGGTAAACCCGATCACTGAACACAGGCACATGGGCGACTGTGTGCTGGATTCAGCCCGGTCGCTTGCGGGACAATTTCAACCCAACCGGTCACACAAAAGACAGCCCATGGACGACCCTATTCTTACGATAGATGAACGCGAGGCCATCAACGCAGGACGATGGTTTTCTTCCCTCTCACCCTCACTCAGGCACGACATACTTCGATGCGCTTACATCAAACGCTGCAAGGACGGGGAACTGATCGCCGCGCGTGGCGACCCGGCCGAGGAGTGGATGGCCTGTGCCAAGGGCGCGGTGCGGGTCAGCTCCACCTCTTTGTCGGGCAAACAAATCACCTTCACCTACATCGAGCCGGGCATTTGGTTTGGCGATGTGGCCATCCTCGACGGCGACCGGCGCACGCACGATGTGTATGCCCACGGGGACACCAGCATCTTGTGTGTGGCCAAGGCAGACTTTCAAAAAATACTGACCCAGCACGTCGAGTTTTACGAGGCCATGCTGCGCTTGCAAGCGCGCCGCATTCGCCAGCTGTTTGGCTTGGTCGAAGACCTCAACACCCTGCCCTTGCGTGCCAGACTGGCCAAACAACTGCTGCACTTGGTCAGAAGCTATGGCGTGCCTTGCTTGCAACACGATGGCGAAATTCGCATTGGTCTGCACTTGGCGCAAGAGGAACTGGCCCAGTTGTTGGGCGCCTCACGCCAGCGGGTGAACCAAGAACTCAAAACCATGGAGCGCGAATTGGCCATCCGCATCGAAGCCGGTGGCTTGGTGGTGCGCAACCGCGAACTGCTCATGTCCATCAGCGACTCGGACCACTGACATGAGCCTGGAAGCCAACTTCGTCGGCACCCGCGCTGTCAGCGCCAGCCACCAATTCGATGTGGCCGCTTTGGAGGCGTGGCTGGTCAGCCACCTGCCCGGCTTCAAAGGCCCATTGAGCGTTGAGTTGTTCAAAGGCGGCCAATCCAACCCCACCTACAAACTCATCACGCCGTCGATCAGCTACGTGATGCGGGCCAAACCAGGCCCGGTGGCCAAACTGCTGCCCTCGGCCCATGCGATTGAGCGCGAATTCACCGTGATGAAAGCCCTGCAAGGCTCTGGCGTGCCCGTGGCGCAGATGCATGCCTTGTGCGAGGACGAAAGCGTCATTGGCCGCGCTTTCTACATCATGGCCTTTGTCTCGGGTCGGGTGCTGTGGGAGCAATCTTTGCCAGGCCTGCAAACCGCCGACCGCCGCGCCATCTACACCGAGATGAACCGCGTCATTGCCGCCCTGCACCGCACCTCTTACCGACAAGTGGGCCTGGAGGGCTATGGCAAGCCGGGGCAATACATTGAGCGCCAAATCAGCCGTTGGACGCGCCAGTACCAAGCTTCCATCACCAACCCCATCCCTCAAATGGACCGCTTGATGGACTGGTTGCCCCAGCACATCCCCGCCAGCGCCAAAGACGACAGCCAGACCAGTGTGGTGCATGGCGACTATCGCTTGGACAACCTGATCTTTCACCCCGAAAAACCGCAAATCTTGGCGGTGCTCGACTGGGAACTCTCCACCTTGGGCCACCCCTTGGCCGACTTCAGCTACCACTGCATGTCTTGGCACATCGTGCCAGGCACCTTTCGCGGCATTGGCGGCTTGGACCTGCCCAGCTTGGGCATCCCCACCGAAAAAGAGTACATCCGCATGTACTGCGATCAAACCGGCTTGGCCAAACCCCAGGACCTAGAAGTGGACTGGAATTTCTACTTGGCCTTCAACCTGTTTCGCATCGCAGCGATTTTGCAAGGCATTGCCAAGCGGGTGGAAACCGGCACAGCTTCCAGCGAACAAGCGCGCACCTCAGGGGCTGGCGCTCGTCCCATGGCCGAACTGGCCTGGTCTTTTGCCCAAAGGGCTTAATTTTTTCATTCACCACTGAAAGAACACCATGAACTTCGACTACTCGGACAAAGTCAAAGCCATGCAAGCGCGTTTGTTGGCCTTCATGGACGAGCACATTTACCCCAACGAAAAACGCTTTTTTCGCGAAATCGCTGAAAACCGCGCCAAAGGCAACGCCTGGGTGCCCACCGCGCTGATTGAAGAACTCAAGCCCAAAGCCCGCGAAGCCGGGCTGTGGAATTTATTCCTGCCCCACAGCAAACGCGCTCCCCAAGGCCTGAGCAACCTCGAATACGCCCCCATGTGCGAAATCATGGGTCGGGTGCCTTTTGCCGCCGAGGTGTTCAATTGCTCGGCTCCCGACACCGGCAACATGGAAACCCTGGAGCGCTACGCCAGCGAGGCCATCAAAGACGAGTGGCTCGAGCCATTGCTGCGCGGCGACATCCGCTCTGCGTTTTTGATGACCGAGCCCGATGTGGCCTCATCCGACGCCACCAATGTGCAATGCAGCATTGAGCGCGACGGCGACCATTACGTGGTGAACGGGCGCAAATGGTGGAGCTCCGGTGCGGGCGACCCGCGTTGCGCCATCTACATCGTGATGGGCAAAACCGACCCCGAGGCCCCGCGCCATTCGCAACAAAGCATGATCGTCATCCCCGCCAATACCCCCGGTGTGTCGGTGCTGCGGCCCTTGACGGTGTTTGGCTACGACGATGCCCCCCACGGCCACATGGAAGTGGTGCTGAAAAACGTTCGCGTGCCTGCCAGCAACCTGCTGTTGGGTGAAGGTCGGGGCTTTGAAATCGCCCAAGGCCGCTTAGGCCCAGGGCGCATCCACCACTGCATGCGCACCATCGGCAGCGCCGAGCGTGCCCTGGAGTTGATGTGCAAGCGCTTGAACAGCCGGGTGGCGTTTGGCAAAAAAATCTCTGCCCAGGGCGTGTGGCACGAACGCATTGCCGAGTCACGCATCATGATCGAGCAAGCCCGCTTGCTCACCCTCAAGGCCGCCTACATGATGGACACCGTGGGCAACAAAATCGCTAAAACCGAGATCGCCATGATCAAGGTGATCGCGCCCAACATGGCCTTGCAAATCATCGATTGGGCCATTCAAGCCCATGGTGCGGGCGGCGTGAGCGACGATTTCCCCTTGGCCTACGCCTGGGCCCACCAGCGCACCTTGCGCCTGGCCGACGGCCCCGATGAGGTGCACCGCAACTCGATCGCCAAGTTGGAATTGGCGCGGCACATTTTGACCGAGCCACAAGAAGTGGACATGCCGGTCACCCGGGGCAGTTAAAGCGTCCGTTCCGAGCCCAGGGTCATGCCTGGACTCAGGGTGGCGCTATGTGGGCCGCCGTTGAACATCGGGTGGTTGTGCAGCCGGCTTCGTAAGGTTGAAAAGTTGTGCTGTTGTATTTGTATTGCTTCGCAAATCCGGCTGCAGAGATTGCGGCAGAGGTGAGCGTTTTAGTGACTGAAAAAACCGGCGTGCCATCTGTGTTGATCGTGTAACTGCTCAACTGAATCTCATTGGGCTCTGCTGTGGTCGGCTGATAAGCCGTCAACAAGTAAAACTTGCTGTTTTGGTAAAAAATGTCGCGCAATGCGGCGTTGTTCACACCCTCTTGAATTTGTAAAAATCCTTTGGCCACACAAGCTGAGTAATAGGGCGGAACGGGATCGGTGTCTATTTTTTTCAATCGGACATAAGGTTTACCACCCCCACTGGCTACACCACCCAAAATCAAGTTTGTATTGGCCGCTCCGGCGGAGTCCCAAATGGCAGGCACCAAAAACACCGTGTCTATATTGGTTGGCAAGGTGGTGCCATTGCAAGTGGTGGTGGACAACCAACCGGTTTGCTTGGCGAATGTGACGGCATAGCCGCTGCCATTGGCCGTGAGGATGCTCTTCCATATTTGGGGGGTCGCATTTTTATCGGTCAGCACCAAATCCAATGCGCCATCGCCATTGATGTCAGCCGCTGCGGCTCGGTTACCGTCCAAGGCAATGCCAGGGTCGGTGCGAACATAGTTCGAACCCGAGCTGAGAAAAATCAATTGATTCGAAAGCCCCGAACAAGACAAAAACACATCAGGCTTGCCATCCGCGTTGAAATCGGCGGTGATGGCGTAAGTGGCATTGCAGGTATTTCTGGCCCCCGTGCCAAACAGGGTTGCAGAGCCATCGACCCAGGTCGAGCTGGCCGACTGCCAGCGCAAAAAATAGGCTTGCCCAGCGGTTGACACCACAAAGGCCGAATAGGCCCCTTCCTGGAAGAAATCCCCAAAAGTGACAGAGGTGGGCACCAAAAGCACACCTGAGACCGCATCGACGGGCACCGCTGTGGTGGTCAAGCCAGCCACATTTTTATTGGCATAAGAGGTGGCTTGCACCGCCAATGCCGCGCTGCTGCTCGAAACACTGCCCGTGTCACTGCCCCCAGGACCGCAAGCGGCCAAACTGAGGCAATAAACAATCATGGCAAAAAAGGGAAATTTCATACACTTGGATTCGACACCAGTGAACTGTACTTTAAGCGGCACGACTTTTGCTGTATATCAATAAAATCAACATTATTTGAGCCAGCTCCGCCCCTTAACATATGGACATGCGCTTTTCACATCATTTCATTGCCCTTTGGATCGGTCTGCTCGTCTTGTCCGGGGCTTGGGCGCAAGACAAGCCCACCCCCAATTACAAGCCCTACCCCGAGAAAGCCAGCAAAGCCCAAGTGGAAAAAGTGCCCGAGGAGGCGGCTCCCAGCTTTTCCAAGCCGATGAAAAAAGAGCCTCAAATGGCCTTGAAGGCGCGCCCACCGACATCGGGCAAAGAGCCCATGCTCAACCTCAATGAGCAAAACGTGCCGCTCAAAGAAATCATGCACCAAACGTCCAAATTGGACTTTTATGACTGTGATGGCGTGGTGGCACCGTGGTTCAGACAGCTGCTCAGCGCCGAGATGAACTACTTTGCCGAAATGGTCGAAATGCCATTCGTCAAAGGCGAATTTTGTGTGGTCAGCATGGGCACCAGCCGCAGCTTGGCCCCTGGGCGCTTGAGCATCCACCTATACCCGAGCCGGATCGCCATGCAAGAGTGTGTGGTGCGTGAGCGTTGCCCGGCCTTTCGCAGCGTGAACTTGCTGCCGCGCACCGGCAATGGGGTTTACCGGTCTTACTTTTTGTCTGACATGGACCGCAAGATGATTGCCCAGCACTGCGTCACGTCCAAGGGCAAATGGCACCCCGACACCACCTGCTACACGGTGGATTGATGGCCCAGCCCACCTGCGCTGTGCGCTTGGACCTCAAGTCCTTGAGCCTGGGGCCGATTCAACAGTGTCACCCTGGTGTGCAACGATGATTCAAAAAACCTTTTACTACCTTTGCTGTGCGCTCATGTCGCTGTCCATGGGCTTTTCGCCTTTGGCTTGGGCGGCTGACCCTGCGCCGGCCAAGCCCGCCGCCAAAGGCAAAGAGCCCCCCAAGGCAGTCGAGCGCCCCACCCGCACCTTTGGCGAAGAGCCGATGTTTTACTTTGATGCGGACCGCCGCCCCTTCACCCAGCCTTTTCACAAATCCGACACAGAAGACTATTACCTGTGCCGCGGCATTTTGGGCCAGTGGTACCGGGAGCTGTTGGTCGAAGAGGTGAATGGTTTGCTCGAGCCCCTGTCCTTGGACAAGGTCGATGGACACACCTGTGCGGTGCGCTTGATCAAGACCAAACTGGGCAATAAACGCCCCATTGTGGCGGTCGACCTCTACCCCAGCTCAGACGCCATGCGCTCGTGCATCTTGGGCGATAAATGCAGCCACATGCGCAGCGCGGTGATGTATGTGTCCAAGGACAAAACGCTGTACCGCTCTTACATCATCACCGATGGCGCCAAGCATGTGAACAAAAACTATTGCCTCAACAACAAGGGCGAGGTCTTGGCCGAACAAGCCTGCTGGCGTTACTTCAACTGAACTTTCATTGGGGTCATCCTGGGGCCCCCGCAAGCGCTGCCCGAGCGGCAACACCTGGCCGTTGGCATCGTTTTGTCGGTTCTGCTTGGCCAACAACGGCAGGCTTTTGCCGCTCTCTACCGCGCTGCGCACCTGCACTGCTGTGGCTTGCTAATTGCTTATCTATGCACATTTGCTGATTCAGCATTGGGAATTGCCATGAAAAAATTGATCGCCTTCCTCTTGCCCTTTGTGGTCTGTGCCCCCGCGATGGCGCAACTGAAGACCCCCAAGCCGCCCGAAAAGCGGTATTACATGGAAACCTCCATCAACGTGGTGAAGTACAGCGAGCCGGGGTTGACCATTGGCCCCACCGCTTTGCGCGTCACCTTGGGCAAAAAAACAACTGAAACCTTTGGCTATGAAGGCATGTTGGCCTTTAATGTGCGCAGTGCAGAGACCGCCTATATCAGCGCCACTGGCACGACCACCACCACGGCCACCACCACCTCGGTGGCCGGTGGGGTCACTAACCTCTATGGCCTCTACATCAAGGCGCGCAAAAACCTGGGCGCTGATTTGGAGATTTTTGGCAAATTGGGCATGGCCAGCGGTGAGCGCACCTTGAGCACATACCCCACGGGTCTATCTGCCGCAGACAATAAATTCATCAGCTTTTCATATGGCCTGGGGGCCAAGGCCGTGGTCGAAAAGGACATGAGCGTGGTGTTTGACTACATGTCTTACTACAACAAGGGTTTGACTTCGGTGGATGCTTTTTCGCTGGGCTTGTCGTTGGATTTTTAAGCCACTTTAGTTCCCAATACTTGGCGGCTGCTCCTGAATTACCACAACCGACTCAGCACCTCCCACACTCAGCCGTATTTGTAGCGGGAATGCCCCAGCTGGAACAAGGTTTGCAGTAAAGGTTCTTGTCGTTGATTCATAGCGTATCCAGTCTGGCAAGGGCTTACCGTCCATTTGCATGACGCTCACTTCATTGGCAACCGTCGCATTGCTAACCGCACTGGCCTCCAAAGTGAATGAGAAACTCCTCCCTGGTGCGGCCACATCCGAAGCGAGCGCAACGGTGATCAGTCCAGATTGATTTGCTGCTGCTGGACGCTCTACTGATATCGAAATAGCACTACCGCCCGAAACACTGACCGCGCTAGTTGGTGCATTTGAAGCTTGGTTTGACTCGGACTTTGACAAAGAAGCAGATGCTGCAGCAGTACGCGCTGTTTGGGCAGTTTGAATCGTGGCCTGAGTACTGACATTCAAGGTTCCCGCAGAAATAGCGTTGATCAGAATGGGATGGTTAATCATGACGATTCCGCCCTTGAATAACAACGATCCCATCCAACTGTTTTTAGGCTCAAACAAATCAATCTTTGCGCTACCAGCATCGAAATTGGCATCGCTGCCAAACTTGATCGGACCAGATTGAACGATATCAAATCCTCCGCTTGTTGCTTTCAACTTACCACTAAAGGTGCCGGTACCGAGGTTGAGTTTGCCGGTGCTGGTGATATCTGAGATACCACCCACAGTCGCAGTTCCTAATGTCAATGGCCCACTGCTGGTCAAATTTAAACTTCCGCTGCTCTGCACAGTCACTGCTTTCGCAAAACTATTATCCGCATTAGCCAACGCAATATTTCCGATAGGCGCACTCAGGCTGCTAGTGCCTGTAACGGTTAAAGGGCCTGATTGCGTGATATTTCCTTGTGCCGCCGTGATGGCTAAATTGCCTTGCACGTTGCTATTGGTCAGGTTGATGCCCTGCGCTGATACCACTGTGGCATTTTTCGAATTCAGCGCGAGTGTTTGTGTAAATGTGTTGGCCACGTTATCCAAAGTGACCGCACCGTTAGGAGCCACAAAACTAGCAGGGCCCGACACCATCAACGCACCACTTTGTTTGATAGCGCCCGCGGTGCTTTGTACCGTCAATGACCCTGCAACGCTCGATGCAGCTAACGTGACATCACTACTTGCGCTCAATTGGGCACCAGCTGCGGTGAGAGTAACACTCGCGCCAAATTGGTTGAGGGGGTTGTTCACAGCAACCTGTCCTGCTCCCGCGTTAAATGTGGATGTACCTGAAACATTCAACGCTCCACCAGTTTGCACAATATCGCCTCCGCTGGTTTGAGCACTCAGGTTTCCGGTGATGGTCGAAGTTCCCAGAGTAATATTTCCTGCATTGCTTGTGAGGTTGACGTTACCTCCAACTTGCGCACTACCAAGTTGGAGGCTGTTCTGACTTTGTAGCGTCAGATCACCCTGCGTGATGAAAGCTGAGCCCACATTGATACTCCCGCCACTGGTGAGACTCATACTGCCCGTGTTTTGCACGGTGCCAAGTACCAAGTCGGAGGATGTCGCAACTGTGGTGCTGTATCCCACCGAAGACAAAGCACCGGCAAATGTATTACTTGGATTGGGAAGGAAAATGTTTCCCGTCACTAAGCCATTAGCGCTTTGCGCATTGATATCGGTAGTACCTGTGATGTTTAAAGGCCCTGTCTGGGTCACATTGCCACCGAGGGTTGCAATGCTGACATTGCCACTGCTCAAAGTCGCACCCATCGTTACAGGGCTG
>Ga0209358_10000967_pt1 | contig 23971 bp, 5 predicted proteins | sample LauGreFa1BDMLBSN_2_FD_187574 | JGI IMG/M metagenome (GOLD analysis project Ga0209358, IMG submission 187574) | Freshwater lake microbial communities from Lake Michigan, USA - Fa13.BD.MLB.SN (SPAdes) (version 2) | ecosystem: Environmental > Aquatic > Freshwater > Lake | place: Lake Michigan, USA...
CGCTCAAGGTCATACAGGCGCTCAAGGTCATACAGGCGCTCAAGGTCATACAGGCGCTCAAGGTCATACAGGTTCACAAGGTACCACTGGTTTTCAAGGTGCCACTGGCTCTACAGGAGCACAAGGACACCAAGGTGAAACAGGTGCTCAAGGAGCTACAGGTCATACAGGCGCTCAAGGTCATACAGGCGCTCAAGGTCATACAGGCGCTCAAGGTCATACAGGTTCACAAGGTACCACTGGTTTTCAAGGTGCCACAGGACATACAGGCGCTCAAGGTCATACAGGAGCTCAAGGTCATACAGGAGCTCAAGGATATCAAGGTACCACTGGTTCTCAAGGTGCTACAGGAGCTCAAGGCTCGACAGGAGACGCTGGAACAGCAGGAGGTGCTGTATTATATTTAAATTATAATACAGATGCGAGTGGTAATGTAACAAATGTAAACCCAGACTTTTGGCCATTGAATACTAGTACAAGTCTAACTACTTATACTTATTATACTACATCACCATTAGGATCTGGTCCAGAATATTATCCTCCTGTACCTTCAACTGGTGGTGACCTAAATAATATTCAATTTGCTACTGTACAAGGACTAGTACCTTTAAATGTTTTAACATCAGGTTTATGGAATATGGTAATATGGGCTGGTTCAACTAATCAAAATGTTATTTCTTTACAATGGGAATTATATTATCAAGATTCAAATACGTTATACGTTACGCCAACATTAATAGCTACTTCTTCACAAGTTTTGGTTAATTCTTCAAATACTAGTTTACCGGTTCAAGTAATCATTCCTTGTCAAATACCAACATCAGTTTTAACAAATAGTGCTAACCCGCAAAATAGATTGTTAGTTAGATTAATAGCTAGAAGCAACAGTCCAGGCACATCTGATTTATCATTATGGTTCCAAAATGATTATGCTAGTTATATTCAAACTTCTTTATTTATAGTCGGACAAATAGGTGATACAGGTTACCAAGGTTCTACTGGAGCACAAGGTGATACTGGAACTCCAGGTGTAACTGGATATCAAGGTTCTACTGGAGCTCAAGGTTCTACTGGAGCTCAAGGAAATACTGGATATCAAGGCGCTACAGGGTATCAAGGTTCTACTGGAGCACAAGGTTCTACTGGAGCACAAGGTTCTACTGGAGTTCAAGGTTCTACTGGAGCACAGGGAGAAACAGGTTATCAAGGCTCAACTGGAGATACAGGAGCTCAAGGTTCTACTGGAGTTCAAGGTTCTACTGGAGCACAGGGAGAAACAGGTTATCAAGGCTCAACTGGAGATACAGGAGCTCAAGGCTATCAAGGTTCTACTGGAGCACCGGGAGAAACAGGTTATCAAGGCTCAACTGGAGATACAGGAGCACAAGGATATCAGGGTGAAACAGGTGCACAAGGAGTAACCGGTTCACAAGGACCAATAGGTGCTACTGGTGTACCAGGACAAAATGGTCAATCTTCTAGTTATTATAATTATTTAGCAAATACTTTGCAGATATCTGGTGATCCGAGTAATGGACATATACTTTGGGATAATAGTGCGAATCAAACAGCATCAACACAAATAAATATTAGTCATTTAACAGCATCTAATATAGATATTGATATATTTTTATCATTATTAGCACCGAAAGATATTTTTATTATTCAAGATTCTTTAGATTCAAATAGATATCAAACTTGGGAGGTTAGTGCTAATGTTATTTTTCCTAATAGTTATTACGAGGTTACTTCATATATAATAGATGCGTGTGGAAATGATTTTACTAATGAAGAGCCAATAATTTTAATTATTCAATCCACTGGTCCTCAAGGTCCAATAGGTGTTACAGGAGCACAAGGATATCAAGGAGTAACGGGATTTCAAGGCTCGACTGGAGATACAGGAGCTCAAGGATACCAAGGTACTACTGGAGCTCAAGGTTCCACTGGATTTCAAGGTACTACTGGAGCTCAAGGTTCCACTGGAGTTCAAGGTGATACAGGTTCCCAAGGTAATACAGGTTCCCAAGGTAATACAGGTTCCCAAGGTGCTACAGGATATCAAGGTGATACAGGAGCTCAAGGTGATACAGGAGCTCAAGGTGCTACAGGAGCTCAAGGTGCTACAGGAGCTCAAGGTGCTACAGGAGCTCAAGGCGCCACTGGATTTCAAGGTTCCACAGGTTCGCAAGGTGCCACAGGAGCTCAAGGTACTACAGGTTCACAAGGTGCCACTGGATTTCAAGGTGACACAGGAACTCAAGGTGACACAGGAGCTCAAGGTGCCACTGGAGCTCAAGGAGCAGCTGGTATTACAGGAGCGGGAGGAAATTTTGGAGGAAATACATTATTATATGACGCATCAGCTGCTACAGTATATTCAAGTCCATTACCAACACCATCATTATCATTTGGACAATTTAGTTTGTGTTATAATACATCAAATGACCTAGAACAATATTCTTATCTTTGTTTAGCGTATCAAGACGCACAAGGAGCACCAGCATCAAGTCCGAATTTTTGGATACAAGCGATTACGCTTGATAGTTACATAAGACTTAGTGTTAATTATAATTCACCAAATTTTGCGATATATAGAATAACTGATACTCCAGTTTCTTATACTGCTTCTGGTAGTGGCATACTTTGTTATAGAATAGGAATTCAATATATTACAGGCATAAACAATACAGCTTCTTCTAGTACAGTTTTTGGTGTTAATCCAGTGACAATTTCTTACGCGGAGACGGGAGATAAAGGCGCTACAGGTACGATATTTCAAAATGGAATAAATTATGGGGATTATTTGTATTGGGACGCTAGTACTAATTTATGGACTGTTGGCGATACAAATGTTAATATCGGCGGACACGCTGGCGAAACAGGACAAAGTACAAGAGATTATGCGGTTGCGGTTGGTTGGAACGCAGGACAAAGCACACAAGGAGAAAATGCGGTTGCGATTGGAAAAGAAGCGGGTCAAAATATTCAAGGTTCTTCGGCTGTAGCAATTGGTTTACAAGCAGGACAAACAAATCAAGGTACATATGCTATCGCAATTGGTTTACACGCAGGAAGATTTACTCAAGGTTCTGCGGCAATAGCTATTGGTCACGAATCTGGTAATTCAAACCAACAAGGTTATGCTGTAGCGATTGGTCAAGCAGCTGGAAGAATTTCACAAGGTTCCGCAAGCGTAGCAATTGGATTTACCGCTGGACAAACAAACCAAGGATGGCACGCTGTTGCTATTGGATTAGAAGCCGGACAAAATACTCAAGGTTCTGGTGCTATAGCAATTGGAGTTCAAGCAGGAGAAAATACTCAAGGAACAAACTCTATTGCCATTGGTGCACAAGCAGGACAAAGTAGACAAGGTTCTGATGCTATAGCAATTGGAAACCAATCAGGACAATTTAGTCAAGGACAATATGGGCTTGCTTTAGGTTATTCTGCTGGTAGATATTCACAAGGTCAAGGTTCTGTTGCTCTCGGACAAGGTTGTGGTTCGATTACCCAATTACAATATTCTGTAGCAGTAGGGTTTAGCGCTGGTTATGATTCACAGCAATCAAATTCGATAGCGATTGGTTTTAGCGCTGGATTTTCATTTCAAGGCGCTTATTCTATAGCGGTTGGATGGGGTGCAGCTTCAAAAGATCAACAACAATATGCTATAGCGATTGGATATGCGGCTGGATACACAAGTCAACAAAATTATGGTGTAGCAATTGGATATAATGCTGCGTATTTCAATCAAGGTAATGGAGGTATTTCTATCGGAAATCAGGCTGGTTATAATTATCAAGCTGGTAATTCAATAGCTATCGGTAGTGCTGCTGCTTCTAATTCACAACAACCATATTCAATAGCAATTGGATATAGTGCGGGCCAAACTAATCAAGGCCCATATTCAATAGCAATGGGTAACGGTGCTGCTAATGAGTATCAACAACAATTTTCAGTAGCAATTGGGTATAATGCTGGTTATTATTCACAAGGTTTTTCAGCAGTAGCAGTTGGTGCATCTACAGGTATTCGAAGTCAAGGAAGTTATGCTGTAGCAATTGGGGCTTCAGCTGGTAATGATTATCAGGGATCAAGAGCGGTTGCTATTGGTTGGCTGGCTGGTGCTAATACACAAGGACAAAATGCGATTGCGATTGGAGCAGAATGGTATGACTCTAATACATTAACAACATATGTAGCACCCGGTTATTGCTTACAAAGTCAAAATGGTATTGCGATTGGTTCGGCAGCTGGTGCTACAGCGCAAGGGACAAATTCTATAGCAATTGGAAAATTAGCAGGTTCTTTTACACAAGGCATTAATTCTATAGCGATTGGTGAATCTGCTGGATATTATGCGCAATTTTCAAATTCAGTTGCTATCGGTTATCAAGCTGGTTATACAAACCAATATACTGCTTCAGTCGCAATTGGTTATCAAGCTGGATATGATAGACAATATCCTCGTTCTGTAGCTATAGGCGAATATGCTGGTTATCAATATCAAGGGGAATATTGTGTAGCGATAGGAAATGAATCTGGTAGATATTCTCAAGGAATCGCTGCGGTTGCTGTTGGTTTACAAGCAGGTTTTACAGGACAGGAAAGTAGTGCTGTAGCAGTTGGTAATGGTGCTGGTAGGTTTTATCAAAAAGAAGGGAGTGTTGCTGTTGGTATATCATCAGGATTTACTAATCAAGGTTTAAATGCGGTTGCTATTGGTAGAGAATCCGGAGTTTCAAATCAACTAGAGGGTGCTATTGCGGTTGGTTATCAAGCAGGTTCATATTCACAGGGAGTTAGAGGAGTAGCGATTGGTAGTAAATCAGGATTTACAGGTCAAGGTATTAATTCTATAGCAATAGGTGTTGAAACCGGATATATTGGTCAAGGTTCAGGAGCTTTAGCCATAGGGTTTAGCGCAGGTGAAACAAATCAAGGTGTAAATGCGGTTGCTATTGGTGTTTTTGCGGCTTCAACAGGACAACAATCAGGAGCTCTTGCTATTGGTTACGGTGCTGGAAATACTGGGCAAAAGTTAGACGCAATTGCTTTTGGCAGTTTTGCTGGTCAAAACAACCAAGGTACAAATGCGATTGCTATGGGTTACAATTCAGGAAAAACATTACAAGGTTCAGGTGCTATAGCCATCGGTTATCAAGCAGGACAATCTACACAAGGTCAAAATGCTGTAGCAATTGGTAATGGCGCTGGATTAAATATTCAAACAAGCGGTTCTGTTGCTATTGGGTTCAACGCAGGAAATTCGGGGCAATTATTAAATGCCGTAGCAATTGGTCCAAACGCAGGTCAAAATTTGCAAGCCTCTCAAGCTATTGCTATTGGAGAAGGAGCAGGACAGCAATCGCAAGGCGCAACAGCTGTTGCTATTGGTTATCAAGCAGGTCAAACTAGACAAAGTCTAAACTCCATAGCCATTGGTTATCAAGCGGGTTTACAAGACCAATCAGCAAACGCTATAGCCATAGGTTATCTAGCAGGTAAAAGTTATCAAGCTCAATATGCGATAGCAATTGGTTTTAATGCGGGTCAAAGCACACAAAGTCTATATGCAGTAGCTATTGGGTATGGTGCAGGAGACTTTAATCAAAGCACAGGTGGCGTAGCAATTGGTTCAGGTGCGGGTGGCAATTATCAAAAATCATATGCTGTAGCAATTGGTTTTAATGCAGGTGGTCAAAATCAATATGATAATGCTGTAGCTGTTGGGTCTGGTGCTGGTTTTAATTCTCAATTCTCAGGAGCAATTAGTGTTGGTTACTTCGCAGGAAGAACAAATCAAGGAACAAACGCAATTGCTATGGGTATCCAAGCTGGATTTACAAATCAACAATCAGGTGCTATCGCGATTGGTTTTAATGCTGGAGCAGTTGGTATTACCTTAGGTGCGGCAAGAGGACAAGATATAAATGCGATTGCTATTGGTAACAGCGCAGGACAAACGGCGCAAAATTCGGCTGCGATTGCTATTGGTTTTCAAGCAGGTGCTTCAGCTCAAGGAACAAATGCTATTGCCATGGGCATAAATGCAGGTCAAACAAATCAAGGTTCATTTGCTATAGCAATCGGTGGATTTGCTGGTAGAAGTGCTCAATCTTCAAATGCGATTGCTATTGGTTATCAAGCTGGTTTCCAGGGTCAAATACAATATGGTATAGCAATTGGATACAATGCTGGATTAAATATACAATATTCTGCCGCAATTGCTATTGGTTATCAAGCAGCTGCTTCAGCTCAAGGAACAAATGCTATTGCTATTGGTGTAAGCGCAGGACAAAATACACAAGGCTCCGCAGCAATTGCGATTGGTTTTCAATCAGGTGGGTTTACACAAGGACAAGACGCAATCGCAATTGGTTCAAATGCTGGTCTATCTAATCAACGTTCAGCAGCAATCGCAATTGGTTCAGGAGCAGGACAGACAGGACAAAATACAAATTGTATTGCTATTGGTTTTCAAGCAGGTGGGTTTGGTCAAGTTTCCGGTGGAATTGCTATAGGTTCAAATGCCGGACAAACAGCACAACAATCAAACGCGATTGCTATTGGTAATCAAGCAGGAACATCAGGACAAAACACAAATGCTATTGCTATTGGTTTTCAAGCAGGTCAAACCTTACAAGGGGCTTCTTCTATTGCTATTGGCGCTTCTGCTGGAAGAACAGGACAAGCAGCCAATACAATTGTTTTAAATGCGCTAGGTCCAGCAACGGCAGTTACAGGTGCTACAGCAAATGCTTTGTATATTGCTCCTATTCGTAATGTTACAAATTTAAATGCTCTTGCTTATAATACAACAACTTCAGAAGTAACTTATTTTTCATCAGCTAGAATAACAGCAACCGGTGGTCAATCTACAGTAGATTATATTGAAAATGGTCTCCAATACAGATGTCATATTTTTACTACTACTGGTGCATATACTTTGACAGTTACTTCTATTAGTGCAAACGCTTCGTTTGATTTTTGTATAATTGCTGGCGGCGGTGGTGGAGGCAACCCAGCAGGTAGCGGTGGCGGTGGCGGTGGTTCAGGTGCTTTAATTTGCGCCTTTAATATTCCTTTTACAACATTAGGTAATATTACTGGTAGTGTTGGAGGTGGAGGAACAGCTGGAGTTGCAGGAACTGCCACTACAATTGTTTTGCCAGCACCTGGTTCACAAACAATAACAGCAAGTGGTGGTGCTAATGGTGTTGGTGCTGGAGTTGGCGCCGCAGGCGGACAAGGATACACACAATTATATACAACACCTTTTAATATAACTCTAGGTTCTTCTGGTGGTGGTGGAGCTGCTAGTGGTGCTGGTGGAGCTGCTGCTGGCGCAACAAATTCCTTTCCAAAAACATCGTTTAGTGATTTAATATTTGGAGGTGGTAGAGCTGGTGGTGCTGGCGCTGCTTCAGCAGGTGGTGGCGGAGGTGGTAATGGTGGAACTGGAACAGCAGCTGCTGGTACTACCGGTGGCATAGGTGGAACTGGTTTTAATCTTTTATTTGATAACACATTGAGAACAGTTTGTGGCGGCGGTGGTGGTGGAGGCACAGCTGGCGGTAGTGCCACTTTTGGTGGCGGTGCTGGTGGAGCTGGTGCTGGTGCTGGAACAGCTGGAACCGTAAACTCTGGAGGTGGCGGAGGTGGCGGAGGTACTAGCGGAACAGGTGGAGCAGGTGGTTCTGGAATAGTAATGATTAGATATGTAATCGGTTAAAAATAATAAATAGTTAATAAAATATTAAAGAAATTTATAAAATTTAATATTTTAAACTTTTTGTAAAAATACACGATACCCTTTATGTAAAATTTTGATTTCATGTTGATGTTTCTTTAAAAAATGGTTAATACCTTCAAAAGGTGAATCAACTACAGCTCCTTCCGAATTATACAAATAATCATCGATTGCTAGTAGTCCACCTCTTTCTAAAAATCTCCAAGAAATCATCAAATCAGAATAACAATCAAACGATAAATGACTTCCGTCAATATAAATAAAATCGAACATTTTGCCTTCTTTCATCATTTCAAATAATACTTCATATGAGTCGCCTTTAATTCCTTGAATTCTCTCTTCCAACCCCTCAACCTTAACATTTTTATAAAAAGATGATTCCACTTCTAATTCATCCATATTATCCAATATATCTACTTTGTTATTTAGTTCGCCTTCAATATAATTAGACCATTTATCCAAACCAAAACCAATTGAGTTTGGAATTAACTTTATAATATTTATTAATGAAATGCCTGTATAAGTGCCTACTTCTAAAACCTTAATGGGTTCTTTATTTAAAACTTTAACGTAGTTATTATTGAAATAATCAATCGCTTCTAAAAAGTATTTTTTATGACCAAATGGTAAATCGTTAGTCCAATTATACATTCCTTTATATTCCAATTTCTCTTGTAATATATGGTCGTTCAATAATTTGTTAGCTTGTGATTCCCACGATAATTTAGACGCCCATTCGTAATTTCTCTCTATTAACTCATTTTTAAGAGAAATATTTTCAGGAGCCAAATATTTTTTAATTTTCGAAAGCGCCTTTTCTTGCCATTCTAGTTCCATTGGCTCTCCTTTAATAATGCCACCTCTGTGTCCAACTGTATTTTGTAATGCTGCCAAATTATTAGTAATCACAAGGGTTTTTGTTAGAGCAGCTTCCAACGCAGTTAAACAAAATGTTTCCATAAAAGTACAAGGATAAAACCAAACATCTGCGGTTAACCAAGATTCGGCTAAATCCTGTTTATTAACCCATCCATGGTAATAAATATTCATATTGTGCTCTTCTACATTATATGTCTTCATTAGTTCTCTAATTTGCCCCATCATTTCACCTTGTACTTGATTTACCCATTTACCATCAATATCGCAATAAATATGTAATGAAGCTAATGGTTGGAACTCAAATATTTTAGGCCACATTTGTAATAGAGGTAATAATCCTCTATTTGGGAAAGATGAATAAATAAATTTATATTGCTGTTTTAACATAATATTATCATTTTTGAATTTTTGAAAATCAACCCCATAATAAAATGGAACAGTAATATTTTTAAGTGTTGGAAAAATTTGGGTAAAGAAGTCAACATGCCATTCAGTCAAACAAAATATTTTCTTTAGTTTTTTATCGAGGTGAATAATAATACCAGTTGGAGTTAAATCATGAATAACAAGATAGACATTTTCAGTAAATCCTTTAAACGTAACTGGTAAATATTCTGAATATCTACTAACAATACAAGTATGAATATAATTTTGTTTAATAAATGGATAATAATCATTTAATGGTTTATAAATGACACCTTCAAATACTTCCTCTTCTAAACAGTTACAAAAAACATAAACATCAAATAATCCGGATTTTTGAATATATCGAGCATGTTCAATAATATATGTTTCCGACCCCCCGACACCTATAGTAAGTATACTTGAACCAGACCAATTATTAAATCCGCCATCCGCGTGAAAACAAAAAATAGGTTTTTTAGGTATCTTTGGACTACATTCTTCTACTTTTATAGTTAATTTTTCATATATTTTATACCATGACGTAATTTCTTCATAAGAATCCGCATTTGGTAAGTTATTCTTTAAAAATAATTCGGCTGCTTTTAAACCTAATTCATATTCATTTAATTCATAGCAAATTTTACAAAGAAATTTAGGTAAAAAATGATAACTTAATGTAGGTTTTAATGAATACTGACAATGAATAGGAAACCCGATTTCAAATGCTTTTTTAAAATATCCAAATGCCTTATTATAAATGTTTTCTAAGTAATAATGAACACCAATAAAATACAATGCTTCGGGTCTAGACTCGTCTGCTTTATAACATTTATTATATAAATCTTCACACTCGGTCCAAGGTTTATTTAATTTAAAATTTGCTATTCGTGCTGATTCAAAAAGTGCGTCTACCCTTTCCTGAACAAAACCAGAGTTTGTGAATTCGGCTCTTTTTGTAAAATAAAAAAATGCTTTCTCGTAATCTTCTAATAAATTATATGTTTGTGCCAAATAATAATATGCTCTTGGGTCATGAGGGTTTTCTTCGACTTCTTCGTAAAGTAATTTCAAATCTAATTGTTTTCTATCCTGTGTTCTTTTTTCCATATAATCAAACCTTTTATCATCTATAAAGCAAATTTCTTTAGGAATTACGATATTAATGTTATTTTTATCCGAAATAACTTCGTGTATTCTATGAACATATCGAAGCCCTGAGTTGCTTTTAATAATTCTATTAGAACCATAAACAGTGTCATCACTTTCAATATAAAGTGTAAATGAATGTGACAGTTGGTCACCTCTCACTTCATTCAAAAATGTTCTAGGTTCGCCTTTTATAACATATGTATCGTCCAACATTGTTATAAATTTACAAGAATTACCTGCTAATTCTAGACAACGATTTCTACTATCTCTAAAATTTATAAAAGGCTCTTGGTATAAATTACCCTTTTTCTTTCCTACTAAAACACGATTAATAGTATCAATTGTTTCATCTGTGCTACCGGTGTCAAGTATAGTCCATCTATCAAAAAATGAGAAATTATCCAACAACATTTGTTCAAATTGTGGACCACCATTTTTAACCATAATACATAAATGATTTAGATTATCATAATTAAGTTCTCCTATTTCATTAATAAAATATGAAAACTCTGTTTTAAATTCTTGTAACAAATTATCCGGCACATATAAAACCAAATTAGTGTTTGTTAATTTAAATGTCTCCTTGTATATATTCGAATTAATAATAAAATCATTATTACGTGTTAATAACAATGGTTTTTTTTCTTGAATAAACTCCATATCTAAACAGGTGTCATTCTCTGAAAAAATAAACGTGTTTTTATTACTATTTTCAATATTTTCAATATTTTCAATATTATCAAGATATTTTAATAAAAATATATTTTTCAACTTAAAATTATTCATATTTTCTACAATATTTTCAATATGATTCATTGTGGTCTCTATCGTATATATATTTTTATAACTTGAAGAACATTTAATTGGAATAAAACCGCCGTGTGTAGTATTATATAATATTAAGTTTTCAATTTTTAAACAGGTTAACTCATTAATTAAGGAAACTACCCTTTCAAATTTACCAACATCAGCACGAATATTCAAATTAGTAAATCTGTCATGAGGAATTTTCGTAAATTCATTATCATTCACCTGATATTCTTGACCATCTATTTTAACAATCATTTATAGTAAATATATGTTAACATTTAAATTATTTAAATGTTAAGTATTAAATTTATTTAATAACAAATGGAATTGATTGAAACTATTGAACACGTTGAAACGATTGAAACTACTGAAATTGTTGAACCTACTGAAATTGTTGAACCTACTGAAATTGTTGAACCTACTGAAATTGTTGAACCTACTGTTGAACCAGTTGAACCGATTAAAACGAAAGAAGAGCTATTAAAAATAAATATAAGTAAAAGAGGGCCGTCTTGTGGTCTAATAATTATTGATAATTTTTACAATAATGCGATGGAGACAAGAAACTATATATTAACTCAAGAATTCAAAGTGCGAGGTAATTATCCAGGTCAAAGAACACGTTCATTCGCGAGTTCCTATTTAAAAGATATTATTCAAGAATATATACTTCCTTTTGGAGGAAAAATAACGGAATTTCCTATGCCTGATGAAAGCAAAAAAACCGATAATAGTATTTATAATGGTTCTTTTCAATATACTACGAGTAGAGACCGTTCATGGATACATGTCGATGGATTCAATAATTGGGCGGGTGTTTTGTATATGACACCTGACGCTCCCCTCAGTTCTGGAACAGGGTTTTATAGGTACAAAGATGGTACAACATACGAAACAGATTTAAAAATTATGGAGAACAAAGAAGAGATTGATAGTTTTTGTCAGGATATGACGAGATGGTCTCAAGTTGATAAAGTTGGCAACATATTTAATAGACTTATTTTATTTAATTCAAAAAGATACCATATGTCACTGGATTATTTTGGTAATTCAAAGGAAAACGGAAGATTATTTCAAGTCTTCTTCTTCTCCACAGAGAGATAATACTTATCAAAATATTTATTTAAAGATTAAATAATAATAAAAATATGTCAAGCTTATTTTGGTTGGAACCTAGTTGGGTTGGAACAGGATTAACAAATGAAATATTTTTTATAATCTATGGAATTATAGATTGTATAAATAATAACAAACAAAATTTTATTATTAATAGATTTAGATTAGAACCAATGACTGACAAATTTTGTGATATAAGCGAAATAATAGATATTCATCATTTAAATATTTTGTTAAACAAGTATGCTATTACTGTTTTTGATAGAAATAAATTATTATTTAATATAGATAGCATTATTTATGGGGTCAATGAAAATACTATTGATATAACAAAAGAAATAACCGACCTTTTTTACAAAAATAATAAACTTTTAATTCCAGCTGGAACAAATTTAAATAACATAAAAGGGGACCCTGTTTTGGGACAATTGAAAAACTTATATATAAATTATACATTAAACAGCAAAAAGGTTACAGAAAAATACATAGAATATATAAATACAGATATTATCATTGATTTACAAAATCCCACAACTGTTTTAAATTGGGAACAGATTGATAATTGTTACATAAATAACAAAGACTTTTTTGATTACTTATTAAAAAATATAAGATTTAATAATAGGCTTGTAAAATATAGTGAAATAGCTTTGCTAATTGATAGAAATAATGAATATACAAATCTTGCTAATATTAATTTTGAAAACAAAAAAACAAATGTGATACATTTAAGAGTGGAAAAGGATATGACAGGACATATGCTTAGTCATAATAATATGACACAAGAAGAATATGATACACGGATACAAAATAAGTATATTGATTTAATTAAAAAAAAATTTTCAAAAAATGATATAATATTTGTTCTATCATACGAGTTAGATAATAATGTTGTAAAATTTTTAAAAGAGAATGATTATGAATTTTATTATACAAAAAAAAATATATTTAACGGAAGAGAGCAACATGCTATAATTGATTTGTTGATTGGAGAAAAATGTAATAATAATTTTATTGGAAATTGGAATTTTGATATTAGACAAGGGTCAACATTTAGTTATTTTTTATATACCAGAAATGATGCTGTTAAAAATATCTTTATTGATATGTATGATATTAGGGGTTACGAATTAGAAAAAAATAATATAAAACTTGAAAACGATGAAAGAACATTAAAACAATTAGTAAATAATGAAAAAACAGATAAAAATACAACACACTCTTATTTGGAATTATACCAAGAGATTTTATCGCCAAAAAAAAATACGGCAAAAAATATTTTAGAAGTTGGTATCGGGTATCCAGGAGACAATGGCGGTAGTATTAAATTATGGAACGATTATTTTGTAAATGCTAATATATATGCTTTAGATATTCAACATATAAATGATATTTGGGATGAAATTAAAAATAAGGATAGAATTAATTTAATAACATCAGTCGATGCGTATGATGAAGTTTTTTTTAAAAAAACATTTTTAGATAAAAATATTAAATTTGATATGATGCTGGACGATGGACCACATACATTAGAAAGTATGAAGCAATTTATAAAATTATATAGTCAAATTATGGATGAAGGTGGTATATTAATGATTGAAGATGTAGCATCAATTGATTGGATTGATGAACTAAAATCAGTAGTTCCTGAAAATTTAAAAAAATATATACAAATATATGATTTAACAGCTAATAAAGGTAGATATGATGATATCGTATTTGTTATAAACAAAAACAAAAAGTTTGTTATCGATAGTTCAATAGATGGAGCAAATTCAGTTAGCTATATTTTAAATAATAATATTGAAGGTGCAATTGTTGAATGTGGTATAGACTCCGGACTTTTTGAAGAAATATGGATAAACGAATTAATAAAAAATAATCAGGAACGCGACATATTTATGTATGATACGTTTTGTGGTTTAACAGAACCAGGTGAAAATGATTATACTTGCAAAGATGCTGTTTTATATAATATGACTAAAGAGAATGTACATAATCAATGGAAATCACAAATCATAAATGAAACCACTAATAACTGGTGTTATACGCCTGTTGAATCTGTAAAAAAAAAGTTAAATTTAACAGGATATCCTGAAAATAAATTGCATTATATAGTAGGAGATGTGATGGAAACATTAAAAAATAAGAATAATATTCCAGAAAAAATTGCGGTTTTAAGATTGGATACTGATTGGTATGAATCAAGCAAATATGAACTCGAGCAAATGTATGATAATGTAGTAATTGGAGGTTTAATTATATTTGACGATTATTACCACTGGGAAGGACAGAGAAAAGCAACAGATGATTTTTTTAAAAAAATTAATATGAATTATCACTTTATAAATATTAATAATGGAAAAACAGCAGCTATAATAAAAAAATAAAAATATCAAAAAAATTATAATTTTAAAATAGATAAAATTATAATAACACTAAATTTGTTATATATAGTTACAGCACGTATTTATTTATTGGATAATTAGTTACAAAGTGTAAAACTTGTGACGAATGTAAGTTATAAAAAACAGGATTATTCTTAAACAACCAAAATTCAGGAGCCATTCTTTCAGGATTTTCAATTGACAACAAAGGCAAAGTTTTTGAATAATTCGAATTTACCCACCAAAAATTGCCAGAGTAATGAGATGGGTGTTTGAGAGGGTCGTTCAAATTCCATCCATCAACAGTTCCATCAATATCTCTATTATAATTGCACCCAACAGTATCATAATTATTATCTAATATAGAAATACAATTTTTATATTGGTTCACTAAAAAATATAGCATATAATCTATCCAGTCATTTTCTTTAGTATCATTAGGGTTATATCTAACACCCTTAGTATGTATATATAAAATATAACTATTCGGATTTTTTTCAGAAAAATCTTTAATCAAATTGATAGTTGGATTTTCAAACAATTGTGTATTTTCTGAGTAATTTATAACTTCATATTTTTCACCATAAGTGTTTTTTATTGGCAGACCAATATTATTAATGTAAATTTTTTCAAATATATTAACACAATCGGAGTTATTTAATTTATTTATTAAATAATCTAAACGATATGTACCGACATTTTCAAGATTGCAGCTGTGAATAAAACAATATTTTTTACTTAAATTTTGATTATTAATTTTATCCCAAAAATTTTCAGAATATTCTATATTTTTAAAATCATTATAATTAATAAACTTTAAATTCTCTCTATATTTATTAGAAAGTTCGTTACAATGAATTGAATCCTCTGATAAAATTTTAAATCCCGCGTCTAATAATCTATTACATCTAATATTTTCAAATGTTTTACTATAATATATTTCATCATTAATGCCTAATATGGAATGGATATTTAAAATTACTTTACACTTAGCTAATTCTGTATCTCTTTCTATTCCCCATCCAGAAATTATATGAATTGTAAAACCTTTTTTAATGAGTTCATGTACGATATCCTTCTTTTTATGAAATAATGAATTATCGAGATTATTGGTTTCTGTATTTCCATATGTTATAATTCCAAAGTCGTATATTTTTGATTTATTTAAATTTAATTCTTTTAACAACAAATTTTCTTTTTTATAAAAATAATATTCTAACAACTCTCCATACATGTTGTTCTGACCAATAATTTGTAAATTTGAAAAACTATAGTCATAAATTTTTAAATAGGGATATTTATATATGTATTGTTTCAATAAATCTAAGTTGTAAGAAATGGATAATGGTTCTGTATTCAAAAAACTTAACTCAACATCGGTATTTTTATATTTATTAAGTATTCTATCATCTTTTATATTCATCAAAAAACTTATTTTCCTAGGTTTACATGATAAAACATAATTAATATCTTGTGTATAAACTATATTATGTAATTCTTGTAAACTATTAATATAATCTTCCAAAACTTTGTAGTTGTGTCCTTCGAAAGCATAAAAAACCCATAGGTCCTTGTTTTCGCCACGATTTTTTTCTTCTATTATAATATTTTTTTCTGCTACATATTTATTTTCAATTATAAATAATATGTCATCAAGTGTTCCTTTAATATTTCGTCTATCAATGTTATAAGAAAACGCTTGTAAACAAGTATCAACACTATTATACAATATTTCGCACCAGTCTATCACCTGTACATCTTCGATAATCAATATACCATTCGTATTTAGTAATTTTGTATAATTTTTAACACAATATATCATACTTTCTAACGAGTGAGGTCCGTCGTCTATAATTATATCAAATTTAATATCTTTATCTAAAAAGTATTGTATTGTATTATCGCAGTAAGCATCCCATTTGTGAGTAATAATTCTTTCGTATTTTGATAGGAATTGTGGCGATTCATTAATATCCAAACCGTAAATATTAGCGTTTACAAAATAATCGTTCCATAATTTCAGAGAACCACCCTTTTCAATTCCTATTTCTAGCACATTTTTTACTGACAATTGTCTATTTTTAAACAAATTTTCATAAACATCAATATAACTATGATATGTATTCTTATCTGTCAAGTGATTATTAATAACAGAACTTAATGAAAAATAACAAGATTGGTCTTTGTAGTTATTAAACGAAGTTTCATTATGTAAGTTTGGCCAGTTATGCTTCAATTTTAATTCTTCTAATTGTATGTTATCATTTTCTATAATTTGTAATAGTAAAAATAACCCAAATATTTCTTCTGAAACTTCCGACATACTTTCTTTATAACTGCCATTTATATAATTGATATGAAGCCAGTCGAATATAGAAGAAAACCATTCCATCATTTTTAAATATGTTCTGGTTGGAATAACAAACGTGTGAAGGCATATAAAATATTTGCTCATTTTGTGATTCTTAATTGTTTCATATGTATGTTTAGTATTAAAATAAGTATTATATTTTTCTAGAATTGATTTTTCATATGGATAACATATGTTATGTCTCTCCAACTTATCGTTTGCTATTAAAGTATAAAAAAATACCTCGGTTTTTGAATTATTTATTTTTTCTTCAATATCATAAATAAAATCACGTTCTAGTTCCATGTCATATTGTATAAATCCAATATATTCATTATAAGATTTGTTTATTTGACCATTTAAATATATATGGTATAAACAAGAAGTTTGGCAATAATTTGTAGACTGAAGTAAATTATCATAAACTTCTAATTCATATTCTTTTATAATTTTATAATTTTTTTTAGTATTATATTTTTTTTCATAAACTGGATTTACATCATACATAATAATTTTACTCAACGAATAATCGTCTAAATCTTTATAACAATTATCAAACAATTTATTATGCCAAATATTATAAATATCAACTAGTTTTTTTGTATTGTCTTGATTAGGCGTTTTATTTAAATTATCAAGTAGACTATTCGTCCTTCCAATTATCTTATCAGCCAAATTTTTAAAAAATGTTTTATTTTTGTCGGTCAAAATATCTGACCATTCTGATGATATCATTTTTTCTTTAAAAAAGCTAGCATACAATTCTTGATTATTATCAACCTTTTTAATATATTCAATCAATTCATCAAAGCTTGAAAAATCACTCGCATTAATAAATGTCGTTGGATTAAAATCTTTTACGACGTCGGGATGTCCCCAATAAATAGGAATACAGTTTGATTTAAAAATATCGCAAATTTTTTCTGTAACATAACCAGGATAGCTAGTGCTTTCAAATGCCATCGCAAATTTATAATTATTATTGTGTTCAATCTTACCAGAACAATTTAAACCAACAGGAACATTGTATCCAATATTATTTAAATATGATCCTCCGCAGTCTACTTGTTTGTATTTTGATAACTTTTCAACAAATTCTTGACGATTATTTGCCAACCCTGGTCCTGTAGCAATAAAAGAACAAAACTTTTCTCTACTAGGAACACTGTTTCCACCATTTTTTCTTTTGGTACATTCATCTAACAATGAATTATTAAAATAACATAACCATAATGGGACACGTGTATTTGTATTAGAATTTGAATCAAATGTTATATTAAAATCAGCGTGTTCTCTTTCTCCGTAAGGTTCACCAGAAAAGAATACCTTTCTTTTCGCGGTATAATTTTGGTGTGAATAGCCAAAAATACTATAAAATAAAATATCAGGAGTTTCCTGTGGGCTAACAATTTGTATATCATAATTATTCCCATATTCTCTCAATAAATTGGTTAAAAAATTATTTTCAACATCAAATACTCCACCACAATATTCACTTTCCCACCAATCACAAAAAGAAACACGAATATTTTGTTTCTTTTCTACTGGAGTAAACTCAAAAAAATCATCTTTATTATTTGTTTGAATATCAGTACCAAATTCATTAATAATTTCACAGTGAACCAATTTTAGGTTTAGGCTACTATATTTTAGTATATATCCAAAAGCTTGTGGATTATCGCTCGCACATTTAATAGAACATCTATTTATATAATTTAACACTTTTATAGCTGCGGATTTACTAATGATATAAGCAAACGCGGTATTCCATTCTTTGTATAAATTTTTAGAATACGTTTCAATAATTGAATTTTTTTCTGGGAATTGTTTGTCAGAATTATATTCACCTAAAGCTAAGTGTTCTAATTTTTTTTCAACAAATAATTTACAAACATCATTTAAATATTTCTTAAAATTGTCACAAAATGAAATATCATCTTCTAATATTATGTAAAAATCGTGTTCTGTATCATTAATCAATTTATTCCATAAATATATATGACTCAAAGCACATCCAATTACTCCTTTTTTGTAATTAAAATCATTCCTTTCAAATAATGAAAATAATTCAGATGAAGGTTCTAACTCTTTACCATTAATTGCTTCAAAAAAATCATAACTATTAATGCCAGAAAGTTTCAGTTTTTGTTCTATTTTTTCTTTTCTATCCTGGCGTGTTTTTAAATTAATAATATGAATTGGGTATTTTTCCGATGTATTAATTTCCTGAATATTGTGATTATTTTTTTTAAGTAAATTACACCATTCACTTGCTCTATTTTTCCAAGAACAACTTAAAGCATATTCTTTGCCTCTTTTCTTTAGTTCTGTTTTTTGTTTGATAGATAAATTTAATAATATAGCTATTTCATTTCCTTCAGAAATTGGTATTCCATAATCTCCTATAGTATTTACTAGTCCAGCAACTGGATAGTATAAACAAATAACTTCAGAAGCTAATAATTCGAGAGAAGTAATACAAGATGTTTCTTGAAAATAACTAGGATATAACCAGTATTCCGCTGTTGACATCAAATTATATAACTCTGTTCTATTCAACTTACCAACATGAGTAATACTCGGTGTTTTTTTAATATACTCCAAAATTGTGTTATCTTCTTCAGATTTTGGAAAAGTATTATAAGAGGAAATAACTAATTCAGCATCAGGTAAATTTTCCAAAATAGTAGGCCATAGTTGAGTTAACTTGTTTAGACCTCTCTCGCTACACGAAGTATAAATAAATTTATTACTGACTTTTTTATTTTTAGATGTGAATAGTTCAGCCGCAATACCATTGTTAATAACCGTAATTTTATCTCTTAATTGAGGATATAAAGAGAGAAAGTGATTTTTATGCCACTCTGTTTGACAAACGCATCCAGTAATTTTTGAAGACCATTTTGTTAAAATGCTTTCAACTGATAAATAAGACCCATATTGATAGAGCGCTACATCGTGACCCCAAATAAATGTTTGGTATGCGGAGAAATTTTTGTAAATCTCATAAAAATTCAAGTATCTTGATATAATTATAGTGTGAAATGCTGTAGTTTTTATCAAATTACTTAGGTTTTGTAAATTAACATATGTAATGTTATCAAATTTTTCTTCATCAACCTCTCCAGCAACATAAACATTATATTCTTTTGGAAAAAACTTCGACAAACAAGATATAGCAGTTTCAGAGCCACCCAAAGCATTATTAACACTAAAAGAATTATTCCATTTACAAGGCGCGTACCCAGAGTAAATTAATATATTTTTACTCTTGGAACATTCTTCTAGAGAGAAAACAGGTTCCGAAAATTTGGGAATTGTTATACCATATTTTTCGTATTTATTCATAAATTCGTGGTTATAAATTGGATAATTTATAGAAATTAAGAAGTCTACATAATCTTTAAACAATTTGTTAAACTCGACGTCATCAGATTTTACTTTGTCGATAAAAAATTGTAGATTGTATAGCATATTACCTATAAAAAACTTGCTGTTCTCTCTGTGTTTCTTTGTAAATATTATTCTATACATTTGAATTACTGTATCATAGTCCTGAACTTTATCCGCAACTAAAATCATGTAATATGGTAAATATAAGTTTGATTTGCTTGAATCTAAAAATAGTTTATTATTTAACCCAGTACTCAAATAATTGTTATTATAAAATGATTTTAGCACGGTATAATACCCATACGCGACGTCATATAAGCCGTTACAACAATAATATGATATAAGCTCATAAAAACACTCTGCTCTCTCTTTATCATACTCTGACGATTTTACAAGATAAAACATACCTGTTTCTTTTTGATTTAACGCATTGTAACAATTATACATTCTTAAACAAGACACGTATTTTTCCTGACTCCAATTTTTATTGTCAAGCGTTTTTTTATACCATTTGATAGCATCTTCGTGTTTTCCACAATCATAATAACTATTCGCACAATAAAACCCGTATCTATTATAAAGTTCGTCGTTATTTTTAATCGCCTCCTCATATGCTTTTTCTAAAATTAGAGCATCTTTAAAATATTTATTTACATCACGACTTCTGTCTCCACTCTTACCTGAAACAGTGTAGTAGTTCCCGGTAATGATATCCATACCGTGTGTAGGTTCTATTGATGTTATAATTTCATGTAAAACTCCCACATATTTCCATCTTTTCTTATTATTAACAATTTGGGTTCTTGTATAACTAGTTCCATTTGCGTCTCCAAATTGAAAATGATATGAATCCTTTGTCAAAACGGGTAATACAAAATCACCACATATTTCATCATCCGCATCAAATACCATCAAATATTTACTTTTACCAAACGCATGAGCGAGCGCTATACTTCTATTATGTCCGAAATCTTTCCATTCATCCTGATAAAGCTCGCCTGGAATATCAACTTCTTTAAAAAATTCGGTTATTAATTCTTTAGTATTATCCGTTGAGCCTGTATCAGAAATAACCCAATAATCAAACTTTACTTTTTTTAATAGCTTTGTTAGAGTGTTTTTAATAATATGGGCCTCATTTTTAACAATCATATTTAAACAAAGTAAAGGTTCTATATTATCTGTTAACCTTAATTCCATTTATAACAATTTATTCATCAAAATCTTTAATAAGTAATTTAATATATATTACTTAAAAAATTAACTCAATGAATATAAAAGAGTATGAACCAAGCAACATTTCAAATAGACGAAAATCCCGATGTAAAACTAACACAAGAAAAAGATAAACAAGAAAAAGTTAATTTAGTAGAAGTTGTTAAAAATAGTGTTATAACGACATCAAATACGCCTATCAAACCTAAAACACCTATTAAAATAGTAGAAAATATCTATTATTTATAATGATTAATAACATAAAAATTTATTTTATTAACTGTATTTTATGTGTCATCCTCCGAACCTGCTTTTAATTCATCGGTTTCTTCAATAGGGATTATTTTAAAAGTCATATCTTTTTGTTCCTTACAAGTTTCTAATAAAAGCATATAGGATTTAAAATCTCTAAAATAGTCATACGCATTTATATCAGACAATTCTTTTTCACTAATTTGAAACTTATTTTTTATTTGTAAAATAGCCACACCTCTATAATTTAAATGATAATAATAACTAAAATCTATATTTTGTGAATAAACCAACAACACATGGAAAATAACCTTCCAAACATCACCAGTCCATGGTTCACCGTATTTTAAAATCCCATTATCGTAATAATGCTTTTTAGGAATTTTTAATTGTTCATCGTACGTTAAAGGTATAATATCGTCAATTAAAAGCCTACCGCCATCATTTAAAAAATTTATACTATTATTGATATCTTTAACTACAAATTCACTTTGATGCATACCATCTATAAAAACCGCATCATATTTTGTGCTCGATTCTAGTTTTGAAAAGAATTCATCTGATGTTTCTATAGCAAGTTTATCAGAAATAAAAGACGGTGACGGGTCAACTCCTGTTTTATTAATAAAATGTGTCTTATTAAATGTATATCCATTTTCGACGCCTATTTCTAAATAATTATCTTCAGGTTTCGTTAGTTGATTAATAACCAAATGCCTATCCATTAAATTCGTATTATACACTGGTTTGTATACATAATTATTAATTATTTCAAAGTTTGCACACGATTTATATTGTAACATAAAATATCTAGTCATTGTTTCTGGCGATTCATCAATCAATGAATAACATTTAAATCTAGAAAACCCATAACTATCTAATTTATTTTGTAAGTAAAAAATACTTGACTTGTTGTCTAGAATAAAAAAATCGTTTCTTGGGTTTTCGTACAAGACCTTTATTTTTTCCATATTAAATATTAAACTATCAATTCCTATAATACAATATTGGGTGTCATAATCATTATTAACTACATGGTTACAATATTTATATTCATATGAATCGTCCCTCTTCCAAATTTTACTATGACTTGTAATGTACTTTTCATCTTCATAAGCATCCATTTTTTTCATATGGTCGCTTATATTAAAAATATCATAAAACATTGGACTTATGTATTGAGGGCCAATTCTATTTATTTCTCCATTTCTAATTAATGAAAAATTATTATTGTTGTCATTCATATATTGAATATACCCAAATTTATGAATTTTTGCTATTTTTGTTGTAACCGCTGTTCGAAGTATTATTTCATAATCATCGCAAATGGGTAACAATTCACAATAGTTACCTGTTTCGATAAGAGTTGATTTTCTCCAAATTCTTGGGTGATTCGGACAACAAACCAAATGACTTAGTGTTATGTTATTTATATTTGGCGTATTGTAAACGTAAATCCACTTTCCATTATATTTCTGACAATAATAGCTACCATATCCTTTACAAATAAAATCTCCGTATGAATGATTCTCTCCATTCTCATATAAAGATGCGCAATCCATATAAATAAAACCAACATCATCATGTTTATCAAAATAATCAGCAGACTCTTTTAATACAAATGGTAAGATTTCATCGTCATGGTCAAACTCTAAAACATACTTACCTCTACATAATGAAACCGCTTCATTTTTCACATTACCAATGTTACCACTATTTTCACCCTTCCTATAAAGTCTTACACGCGAGTCATTAAGCATTAGCTCTCTTAAAAACTCAAAATGTTTGTCGTCAGGAGAATCATCGATAATAACCAATTCCCAATCTTTTAATGTCTGATTTTTCAAACTATTATATGCTCTAGTTATTTTATGATAAGAATTATATGTTGGTGTAAAAACAGAAAAAATTGGTCGAATATGTTCTCTCTTATAAGCACAGTTATATATAAAACAATAATTCACTTTTCTATTAAACTCCTTTACGGATGATATTTCTTTTATATGAATCCACCGGTCGCGCATTCTTTCGGTTATAACAGACATAACATTTGGAACATATTCAGATTCATTGTCTCCATAAGTTATTAATATTTGATAATTAGAATCAAATAGTTTGTTTAAATCATCTTTATTGCTTGTAAAAAAAATAGAACAATCTAGTTGGGAATTATTTGTTATGAGATAATTATCAATATCTGAAAATTTGTCTAGTCTATAAAATATAACAAATGGGTATTTCATTAATGTAACTATT
>Ga0209358_10000968_pt1 | contig 23876 bp, 21 predicted proteins | sample LauGreFa1BDMLBSN_2_FD_187574 | JGI IMG/M metagenome (GOLD analysis project Ga0209358, IMG submission 187574) | Freshwater lake microbial communities from Lake Michigan, USA - Fa13.BD.MLB.SN (SPAdes) (version 2) | ecosystem: Environmental > Aquatic > Freshwater > Lake | place: Lake Michigan, USA...
AATACTCCGTCTGAAAACGCGCAACATGGCGCTTATAACGCTCCTATTTGAGCTGGGCGAATTTATTACCTACGACCCCCGTTATTTTTGTCGGGAGGCGTTCTCGCCCAGCTGGGTACAATGCGTTGATGGAAGGCATGCTCGGAGAATTAGGTTCGCTCGTCGCAATCGGCCTGTTCGTCGTCATGATGGCGGCGGTGGAGTTCGGCCGCCGCATCGGGCGGCGTCGTTACCAGACCGACAAGGAATCGCTGACCGAGGGGCTGAGCGTCGCCGAAGGGGCGATTTTTGCGCTTCTCGGGCTGCTGATCGCGTTTACGTTCTCCGGGGCCGCCACGCGTTTCGAGGATCGGCGTCACCTTATCACCGAAGAAGCCAACGATATCGGCACGGCCTGGTTGCGGATCGATCTGTTGCCCGCCGCTGATCAACCTTTGGTTCGAGAGCTCTTTCGTCGCTACACGGACCTGCGCATCGAGGCGTACTCGAATGTGCAGAACGAGGCAGCAGTTGAGGCGCGTCTCGAGGCTGCAGCGGTGCTGCAGGCGGAGATCTGGCAGCGCGCCGTCACGGGTGTTCGTAGTCCCGACGCGTCGCCGGGTGCGGCGCAAGTGCTGCTGCCCGCTCTGAATAGCATGTTCGACATCGTCAATACGCGCGACACGGCGACTCGAAATCATCCGCCGCTCGCGATCTACCTTTTGCTCGGGGTCTTGTGCGCCATTGGCTCGATGCTGTTCGGGCACTCCATCGGAGCCAGCCGAAATCCCAACTGGCTGCATCGGCTGGCCTTCGCCGGGATCATCGCACTGTCGATTTACGTCATTCTCGATCTGGAATTCCCGCGTCGCGGGCTCATCCGCATCGACGGCGAGGACGCCGTGTTGATGGAGTTGCGTCAGTCCTTCGACTGAACGGCAGCGCTCGCCACAACGACCCGGTTTCGTCCGGAGTGCTTGGCCTCGTAGAGCGCCGTGTCCGCCGCCTGCATGAGTTGATCGGTGCTGAGCGCATCGGCGGAGTCGGCCGTTGCCACGCCGATGCTCACCGTGACCGGAATGGAGATGACCTCGCCAGGTGAGTTTTCGAAGTCGATGGTGACTGCGGCTGTGAGCTTGCAGAGTTTCTCAGCAAGTCGTCGCGTTTGTTCGGTGGTGGTCCTGGGCAACACGACACAGAACTCTTCGCCGCCGAGGCGGGCGAGCATGTCGGAGGCGCGGACTTCCCGACCCCAGCGCAGGGATACTTCACGCAGCACGGCATCCCCAGCCAAATGCCCGTAGCTGTCGTTGATCTGCTTGAAATGGTCGATGTCGAGCATCATGACTGACAGCGGTTTCTGGTCATCCTTGGAAATGGCCACGGCCTGCGGCATGAACAGATCAAAGGCGCGCTTGTTCGGCCTGCCGGTGAGTGGATCGGTGGTTGCTTCGGTGACCAGCGACTGGTTGAGGGTGGTCAGGTCCTCTCGTAGCCGTTGCTCGTTGGCGACCTTCGCAGACAACAGGATCGACTCGCTGATGTCCGTCATCAACGTCACGTACCGAGAGACTCGGCCCCACACGTCGGGGAAGGGCACGATGGTGGCGCTCACCCAGTACAGCTCATCGGATTTGCGACGGTTTTGCAGGGTACCGCGCCACGCCCGGCCTTCGCGCAGTGTCTCGAAGGCTGCATCGAGTGAGCCTTGGCCCGGGATTTCCGTGGTCAAGGCCCGATAGGTTTGCCCAATCAGCTCCTCAGGTGCGTAGCCGTTCGCGGCAAAAAATGCAGAGTTGCCGGCGAGTATGGTTCCGTCCGCCGCGGTCTCCGACACCATCAGGTGCAGGTCGAGCGCGTGCGACTGGTTGGCGAGTTCCTGCAGGCTGCGCTCGTAGCGTAGATAGATCGCAAACAGCATGCCGATAAACAGGAACAACAGTATGTTGCCAGTGAGCGCCACAAGAGTGATGGTCGCCAGCCCCGTGCGCTGACCCTCTGAATCCTTCAGGAGGGCGCTGCGGTCGGTGGTGATCAGCAACGAGAGTGGGTACAGATCACTCGTGCGGTAGGTCACCAACGTTCGACCATCGGCGCCGGCTTCAAACTGCCCCTGCGGAGCATCGGACCGTTGCGCGAGCAGTCTCGGCAAGGCATCGCGCAGGCCTTGGGTCTGCTCGGCCTGCGAGGCAAAGGGTTGACCCTGTTCGCCGACGAGGTGGATCTGCGAGACCGCAGGTTGACCGAGTTGATCCCAAAGATTGAGAAAGACTCCGAGATTGATGGCGGCAACCCAGTGGTAGGTGTCGCCGCCGATCAGCACTGGCGCCTCGATCGTCAGAAATCCGAGATCCACCGGCGCTCGATCGCCCTCGAGTTCATAGAGATCGCGCAGCGCGAAGGACTTGCCGAAGTTGAACTCGAACACCCCCGTCCACCGGCTGTCCAGATTGACATCGCCTGGCATCAGCTGCACACCGACGTTGCGACTCGAGGAACTGAGGATCACCCGACCGCTTGAGTCGACGAGCGATAAACTGCGGATCACCGCTGAATCAATCGTCAGGTCGACCAGTGCCGCTGAACCGCGCTGCGGGTCGGCGATGATTTGTGGTGTGGTCAGCGAGGCGGCGAGGCGCATCAGGTTTACGGCGTTGTCGAGCGATCGGGTGGCGTGATCCTCGAGGGTGACGACGTCGAGTTCTACGTGTTCCCAATGGCGCTGTACGGTGCGCTCGTCGATAGCGCGCTGTGAGAAGTAGTGCGCGAACCAGGTGAGTGCCGAGCCAACGATGAGCGCCAGCACGAAAAACCCGCGGATGAGAATCGGCTGCGGTCGGCTGTGACGGGTGAACACGGCCATGCTCAGTCCATCCTCACCGAGGCTTCGAACCCATGCTGCTTGGCCAGAGCGAGCAGACTGCCATCGGCACGACTGCGAACGATGAAATCGTTGACCGCCTGCAGCCAGGCAGCATCGCCCTTTGGCACGGCGTACGCGATATCGGTGAGCGAGATCCGCTGCGGAGGGCTGATCACCCGCGCCCAGGTGTGTCCTCGTTCGTAGGCCTTGGCCATGACCCGGTCAACCAGGAAGACGTCTGCACGGCCCGCCATCACTTCCGCGGCCGGGCTCTCACGCCCTGAGGGTCGAACCGGCGTCAGTGCTGCCACGGTGGCGTTTGGCACGATTTCCCGCGCCCGAGCGAGGAGCTCTGCACTGTTGATGACCGCGAGCAAAGTTTGCGGCCGATTGACGTCCTCCCAGGTGCGCAAGCGCCGATTGGCGCGCGTCGTGACCGCAAAGGCGTCGCTGCTGAAGTAGGGCTGCGAGAAATCGGCGCGTTGCGCGCGATTGCGGGTCACCCAGATGCCCATCATTGCGATGTGACAGCGTCCTGCGCTCAACTCATCGGGAAAGGCGACGTAATCGGTTTCCACGTATTGGGCTCGAGCGCCCATTTGTGTGGCCAGGCGCTTGGACATGTCGATGTCGAAGCCACCCAATTGTCCGGTGCGCGGGTCGCGAAGGCTGATGCCGGCATAGTTCGGCACGATGCAGACTTTGAGCACGCCGCTGCGACGGATGTCATCGAGCGACGCGGCATTTGCCAGAGACGAAGCGGCGATCAGAACCAGGGCGGCGAGAGCACGCATACGTTGGCAGTATAACGGGTGGCGTGCGGTGCAAGCCTACCGGCAACGCAGGCTATCCCGCGCGGCCTCCGCACCAGCGCGATCGGCAGAATCCTCGGGTAGCAGCATCCGCATCAACAGCAGCACCTTGGTTCCCGGCGCTTCTATGATTTCGACGTCCCTCGGGGCTGGAATGGGGTACCGAGCATCCTTGCCGACGATCAACCAGCGTAATGCGCGGGCGCCGTGCTCGCGATCGTTGCGGACCATGAAGTTGTCGGAATTGTCTGCGTACAGCGCGATCGACCAATAGCGCTGGTAGTTGATGTTCGCAGTGATCTGTGCCGGCCGGTCGCGGACATCCAGACTGCAGGTGGCATAGAGCAAATCGGGGCTCGGCATCACGATGCGACGCGCCGTGTGATCGGCCGGGGGTGGCCGCAGTACGCCATCTGCATTGGCGCTGCCCTCGACTCTCGTCACCCGCAGCACTTCGGCCATGATCACACGGGGCAGGGCCCATACCGTCAGTGCATGGGCAGCAGCTGCGACGATCAGCAGGCCAATCAGGTGGCCGAGAAGCGGTCGAGGTCGAGCGTGCTCGGGTCGACTCACGGGCAGCTCCCCACGACATCGATCCGTGGTGCCGCGAGCGAACCTGGATCACGTTGCAGCGAGAGCGCAGGGTTGTAGAGGCGCAGGGTCAACAGCAAAGCTCCCGCGCCTTGCGTGGGCAGATCCGGTGGCTTCGCCGTAACGCTCTCCGGACCCACTTCGAAGACGATCTGACCCTGCGGATCGCGCGGTGCGGTATCGCCATTCACGCTGTAGCGCCTCGCGGCATTTTCGAAGAGGAAGAAATCCTCGTCGTAGGCGGTGACGCTCCACCAGCGCGCAGCGGGCGCGGGTCCGCTCAACCGATAGCGGCAGTCGGCCCGCAACGATTCGCCGCGCTCATCGCTTCGGGCGATGTAATACAGCGTCTCGCGTCGGTCGAGGGCGAGCAGTGCGCCGAGTGCGATTCGTGCACGGGTGTAGGCATCGGCACTCGTGCTGCCGGCAAGTAGGTTCACGCGCCACACGCCGGCATCGACTCCGGAGGGGCCGACTTTCGTCAGCCACAGCCACGCAGTGACAATGCCGAGGATGACAGCGAGCGCATACAGGGCTGCGAGGCGACTGCGGCTCAAGCGCGGCTCGCGTGCCAGAGGTCTTCGATGAACTGCGCGACGCGCTCGGGTTGTGTCACCGGCAGCATGTGCCCGCCGCTGACCGAATCCACTCGGATCTGCGGCAGGGCTGATTGCAGGAAGCCGACATGAGTGTCGTGGTCGAGCACACGGTCTTCGCGACCGAAGATCATGCCAATGGGTCGGGGCGGCTGAGCCAATTCGGCAAAACGCGGCGAGATGTCACGGAAACTCGCCACGACACCCTCGAGATCTTCGGTGGCAGCAATGAATTGGCTGGGGCGCAGACTCAGCAGTCCACCGGCCTTGTGCGTATAGCCTCGCGGCGGTGACTCGGGGCCGAACACCATAGGCAGCACCCGACGGCCCCGCCATAAAAAGCTTGGCGTGATCACTGTCCAAGCGAGCAGTCGACGCAGAAGATAGCCGCGCACTGCGAGCGGCCGAAACACCGCCGGCGGGTTGTCGAGCAAGTGCGTCAGCGGTGCGATCAAGGCGAGACCGGCAACACGTTCGGAATGACGCAGGGCGAGGGTGAGAGCCAGGGCACCGCCCAGCGAGTGGCCAACGACGAGCGCCTTGTCGATCTGTAGCGCCGTGAGCAGTTGCGCCACGGCGTCGGCCTGATGGTCGATGCGGATGGCGGTGTCGCGAGCCCTAGTGGAGTAGCCCGAGCCCGGTCGATCGATCGCGACGACGCGTGTGGTCTTTGCCAGCGCATCGACGAGATGAAAGTTGAAGTGATGGACCTGGCCGGCGAGGCCATGCAGCATCAAAATCGGCGGGGATCCCGCGGGCGCCGTGCCCTGGTCGATGACATGAAAGCGGACGCCGGGCACGTCGACAAAACGACCGACCGGCGGGATGCGTCGTTCGACCGAACGAGCGATGAACCATGTGAGCGCGCCCAGCAAAGCCAAGACGGCGAGCAGCACCATCACGACATCAACGAGTACGTTCATTTGGTGAATCCGCGAACCAAGGACCAGTATCGAATGGGCATCAGACGTTCGAGGAATGCACCAATTCGGGCGTCGTGACCCACCAGAATGCGAGGCTTACGGCGGCGAATGCCGGCCAGGATGTCAGCGGCGGCGCGCTCTGGGGGCATGCGCAGCAGTTTCGCTGCACGCGCCTGTTGTCTCTCGAGCACTTCCGAGGGTAGTGAGGCTGCCATCCGCGCGTTGCGTGCGATGGCGGTGGCAATTCCGCCCGGGCAGACCACGCTGATTCCGAGCTCGCGTCCCTCGAGCTCGTGCCGCAGGGCATCTGTAAAGCCTCGCACTGCAAACTTGCTTGCGCTGTAGGCACTTTGGCCGGCTGGGGCGACGAGGCTGAACAGGCTCGCGATGTTGGTCAGATGGGCGCCGGGTCGCTGCAGCAGGTGCGGCAGGAAGGCGCGCGTCATCCGCACCACGCCGTGGAAGTTGATGTCGAATAGCCAGTCGAAGTCCTCTGCGGACACCTCAGTGAAATCTCCGCCGAGGGCGACGCCCGCGTTGTTGAAGAGCAGATCGACGCCACCATGGGCATCAAGCACCGCGGCGGGAAACGCCGCCACCTCGCTCGTCGAGGCGACATCGACAAGATGCTGACTGACGCGTCGGCCGTGTGCGGGAAGCAGCGCTACGGTCGCCGCAAGCGCCTCGCTGCGGATGTCGGCGAGTGCAAGGTGAGCCCCCGCGGCGGCCAATTGCACCGCCAGAGCCTGACCGATGCCGCTGCCCGCGCCCGTGATGACGGCGACTTTATCTGTGAAATCGAGTGCTCTCACGTGGATGCTCCAAAAAATTTCAAGGTGCCATCGGCGATACGGCTGTAGCGCGTAATGATGAGATCGCGCAGGTAGTTCTGGTGAATGCGCCAGGGAAACCGGTCGCCTTGCTTCGGAAATTGGGACAGAGCCCGCAGGACGTAGCCCGAATTGAAATCGATGAAGGCTTGCTCGCCAACCGTTGGATCGCGCGGTGCGACGGCGTATGCGTGACCGTGCCGGTCCATATAGCGCAGCAGTCGACAGAGATAGGTGGCAATCAGGTCGGCCCGCAGCGTCCACGAGGCATTCGTGTAGCCGAAGGTGTGGATCATGTTTGGCACGCCGCTGAACATGGCACCGCGATACACCATGGTGTCGCTCAGCGTGACGTCGCGGCCATCGACCTGCAGCCGGATGCCGCCCATCGGCTGCACCTTAAGACCCGTCGCCGTCACGATGACATCCGCCTGCAGCGTTTGGCCGGAGCGAAGCCGTATCCCCTCGGGCACGAAGCGCTCAATGTGATCTGTAACCACCGAAACGCTGCCGTCGCGGATGGACTTGAACAGATCGCCATCCGGCACGGCGCACAGCCGCTGATCCCAAGGATTGTAGTCGGGCGCGAAATGCGTCTTCACGTCGTAGCCCGGTGGCAACTCGGCGGCTGCCAACTCGATGACACGTCGCCGGAACGGTCGTGGCTTGCGCTTCGCCAGCGCATAGAGGAACACACTACCGAGGATGCACTTCCAGCGCACGAACCAATAGGCGAGCGATGCTGGCATCCAGGGCTCAAGCAAGCGTGCGAGAGGGTCCTTTGCGGGTTGACTCGCGATGTAGGACGGACTGCGCTGCAGCATCACCACGTGCTGCGCTCGCTCTGCCATCGCAGGCACCAGTGTGACCGCGGTGGCACCGCTGCCGATGACAACGACACGACGCCCCGCGTAGTCGAGATTTGCGGGCCAGAACTGTGGATGCACGATCTGCCCGCTGAAGCTCTCCTCACCGTCAAACTGAGGTCTATGGCCTTCGGTGTAGCTGTAGTAGCCGGCGCATAAGTGCAGGAAGCGGCAGCGCAGCTCATGATCGCTGCCGGCCTCGCGGTCGTGAACCAGGACCGTCCAGCATCGCTCGGCACTCGACCAGTGCGCGGCGCGCACTTCGATGCCGTAGTGGATGAGTGACGCCACACCCGTTTGCTCTGCCGTCTCGCGCAGATAGCCGAGGATGGTGGGGCCGTCGATGATGGAGCGCTCGCTACGCCAGGGTCGATCGCGAAAACTCAACGTATACATGTCCGAATCGGAGCGAATGCCCGGGTAGCGAAACAGGTCCCAGGTACCGCCGAGTTGTGCGCGAGATTCGAGTACGGCGATTCGTTTGTGCGGCAGGGTCTTGCGCAGGGTCGCAGCAGCGCCGATGCCGGAAATGCCGGCGCCGACGATCAGCACGTCCAGACAATCCTTGGGTAATTCGCGCATGCCGCAGTCCACTGTAGCGACCACAGGTCGAGTGGGTGGGAGGATACGTGAGCCACGCTCGGCCTGTCTGCCCGGCCTGCAGTATGATTCGCGGATGAGGTCCATGCTGTTCGTTCCCGGTGACCGACCCGACCGTTTTCCCAAGGCGGTTGGATCGGGGGCCGATGCGGTCATCCTCGATCTGGAGGATGCAGTCACCCCTGATCGACGCAGCTATGCGCGGCAGGCGATTGCCGAATACCTGAGGGGCCCTCGACAGGGCGTGCCGGTTTGGGTGCGCATCAACCCGGTCGATTCCGCCGATGTGCTCGCCGACCTCGCAGCGGTGGTTCCGGCGCGACCTGAGGGCGTCGTCCTGCCCAAGGCCCGTCATGGCGGGGACGTGTCGCGACTCGATCACTGGCTCGAGATGCTCGAGTGCGAGCACGGTCTCGGCGCAGGCACCATACGGGTGATGCCGATGATCACCGAGACGGCCGGTGCGCTGCTCTCGCTCCCAAGCTTCACGCCGTCGCCCCCGCGGGTGGTGGCCATGACCTGGGGCGCGGAGGACCTTGCGACCGAACTTGGCGCGCTCGGCAACCGCACCTCGACCGGCGAGTATGAACCGGCGTTCGAACTTGCGCGTTCGCTCTGTCTCATCACCGCAGCGGCGGCCGGCGTCCTCGCGATCGACACCGTCGATACCGAAATTCGCGATATCGCAGCGGTCGAGCAGCGCGCGCGATCGTCGCGACGCGCCGGGTACCTCGGCAAGCTCGCGATCCATCCCGCGCAGATCCCGGCGATCCACGCCGCGTTCACGCCCGCGGCGGCCGAGCTCGAGTGGGCTCGTCGCGTGCTGGAGGCGGTGGCCGCGGCGCCTGCCGCAGGGGCCGTCAAGGTCGACGGTAAATTGATCGACAGGCCGCACGTGCTGCAGGCGGAGCGGTTGCTGGCCTCGGTCGCCCAGGCAGGACGTGCATGAATGAAACGCACCGGCTTCAAGGGCAACAAGGCTTCGCTGCCGAGCAAGCCCTGTGTCAGTTGCGGGCGCCCGATGAGTTGGCGTAAGGCCTGGGCGCGTAATTGGGATAGCGTCAAATACTGCTCGGATCGTTGCCGACGGAGTACCCCATGAGTCTGCACCCAGCCCACAGTTTGCTGATTCGCTCCCCGATCGATGGCAGCGAGATCGGTTCTGCGTCAGTGACCCCCCTCGAGTCGCTCCCGGGCGTCATCGAGCGATCGCAGCGTGCTTTCGAGTCGTGGCGAGAGGTGCCCGCGCCGCGCCGAGGGGAGCTTGTGCGTCTGTTTGGCGAGGAGTTGCGCGCGGCCAAGGCGAGTCTCGCGTTACTCGTCACTCAGGAGGCGGGCAAGATCACGAGTGAGGGGCAGGGCGAAGTCCAGGAGATGATCGACATTTGCGACTTCGCCGTGGGGGTGTCGCGTCAGTTGTACGGACTGACCATCGTTTCGGAGCGACCGGGTCATCGCATGATGGAGACGTGGCACCCAATGGGGCCCTGTCTCGTCATCTCCGCGTTCAATTTTCCGGTGGCCGTGTGGGCGTGGAATGCTGCGCTGGCGCTCGTGTGTGGCAACTCGGTGATCTGGAAACCGTCGGAAAAAACGCCGCTGACGGCGCTGGCGACGATGCGGATCTTCGAGCGGGCACTCGAGCGCTTCGGTTCCGGTGCGCCCGAGGGGCTCGTGCAATGCGTGATTGGCGGTGCGCCCCATGGCGAGCGACTTGTCGACTCGCCGCAGATTCCACTGGTCTCGGCCACGGGTTCAACGCGCATGGGTACATTGGTAGCACCCCGGGTGGCGGCTCGCTTTGGCCGCAGCATCCTCGAGCTCGGCGGCAATAACGCGATGATCGTCGCACCGAGCGCCGATCTCGACATGGCGACTCGTGCCATTGTCTTCTCGGCTGTGGGAACGGCAGGGCAGCGGTGCACGACCTTGCGCCGTCTCATCGTGCATCGAAGCATCCGCGAAGCGTTACTCGAGCGTTTGAAAAAAGCCTACGCGAGCCTGCGGATCGGCGATCCGCGTGAGAGCGGCACGTTGATCGGGCCGCTGATCGATGCGGCCGCTGGCGAGCGCATGCAGTCCGCGTTGTCGGCTGCCTGTGCCGAGGGTGGTGTCGTGCATGGCGGGCAGCCGCGGCGCTCGGGTGTGCCCGCGGGCGGGTGTTACGTCGAGCCTGCGCTCGTCGAGATGCCGACGCAGAGTGCCATCGTTCGCGAGGAGACTTTCGCGCCGATCCTCTACGTTCTGTCCTATGACACGCTCGATGAGGCGATTGCGTTGCAGAATGCAGTCACGCAGGGGCTCTCGTCCTGCATCTTCACGCTCGATCTGCGCGAGGCTGAACGCTTCCTGGCTGCGCCTGGCTCCGATTGCGGCATCGCGAACGTCAATATCGGCCCCTCCGGTGCCGAGATCGGCGGTGCGTTTGGCGGTGAGAAGGCCACCGGCGGTGGACGCGAAAGCGGCTCGGACTCGTGGAAGGGGTACATGCGACGACAGACGGCGACCGTCAACTACTCGGCGGCGCTGCCGCTGGCGCAGGGCGTCAGCTTCGACATCTAGAACCTATCGGGAGAGTGCGCGATGAGCCTGCACAAGATTGCCGTTCTTGGCCTCGGCAAGGTCGGTCACCTGGCCGCAGAGTTGCTGCACGAAGCGGGTTTTGCCGTGACGCCAATCGACCTGCGCGCCACGGACTCCTCGACGCTGCCGGCGCGCGTCGTCGACGTCGCCAACCCCGAGGCCTTGCGTGGCGCGCTGGAGGGCCAGCACGCGGTGCTGTCCTGCTTGCCTTATGCACTCAACAAGTCGGTGTCGAGTGTGGCGCACGCGCTCGGGCTGCATTACTTTGATCTCACCGAAGACGTGCCGACGACACGACACATCCGTGAGTTGGCGGCGGACGGACGTTGCCTCATGGCGCCGCAGTGCGGCCTGGCGCCGGGTTTCATCGGTATCGTCGGTGCGCATCTTGCCGGGCAGTTCGAGCGAGTGCGTTCGATCCGTTTGCGAGTGGGCGCCTTGCCACAGAATCCGACCGGGCTGCTGGGTTACGCGTTCAACTGGTCGCCCGAAGGCGTGGTGAACGAGTACCTCAATGACTGCGAGGTGATCGAGGAGGGAGTTATCAAATCGGTCTCGGCGATGGAGTGGATCGAAACACTCTACATCGATGGCGTGAAGCTCGAGGCGTTCACGACCTCGGGGGGTCTCGGCACGATGTGCGAGACCTTCCTCGGGCGCGTCGAGAATCTCGATTACAAGACCATGCGCTACCCGGGTCACGTACAGTTGATGAATTTCTTCTTCCACGAACTGCTCATGCGTGAACATCGGGATCTCGCGGGGCAGATCCTGTCGAATGCCAAACCGCCGGTCGATGCGGATGTGGTCTACGTGCACGCGGCCGCTGAGGGATGGCAGGGCGGACGCCTGCAGCGCAAGGAATTCGTTAGGGCGTACTACCCGAAGATCATCGGCGGTCGATCGCGAACTGCGATTGCCTGGACCACCTCCGCTTCGGTCGTGGCCGTTATCGAGATGGTGCGCGCGGGTCAGCTCCCGGATCGTGGATTCCTCAAGCAAGAAAGCATTCCGCTTGCGCCCTGGCTCGCCACGCGCACGGGCGCCTTGTTCGATACCCGCGAATGACCGCCACCACTCGTCGTCGCGTCCTGCTCGGACTGGTGCCGCTGCTCGCGGTGCTGGCCGGCCTCGTTGTGTGGGCGAGTGGGGGGCAGCGGATCGAGACGGACAACGCCTATCTCAAATCCGATCTGGTGCCCATTCATCCCGAGGTCGACGCGCAGGTCACCGAAGTGCTCGTCGATGAAAACTCGGTAGTGCAGGCGGGTCAGACGGTGATTCGTCTGGACGTTGCCTCGTTAAAAATCGAACTTGAGCGAGCCGAAGCGCGGCTGGCTACGGTCAGGGAGGATTTGCTCGCGCTCGAGCGGCAGTATCGGCAGCGGCGCGATGAGCTGGCGCTGGCGGAAGAGCAACGGAGCTTTGCCGAGCGTGAGCTCGCCCGTCAGCGGGAACTCGTCGGCGCCAAACTCAGCCCCGCGACGCGGCTCGAGCTTGCCGAGCACGAGGTGTTGCAGGCGCGCGGGCGGGTCGAGATCCTGCGTCAAGGTATTGAGGAAATGCGCATCCGGCTTGGGCCGATGCTGCAGGGCAACTCGGCCGATCATCCGTTGCTACGAGCGGCGGCTGCCGAACGCGATGCGGCTACGTTGCATCTCGCGCGGGCGCAGATCGTTGCGCCGTTGTCCGGTCGTGTCGTCAAACTGCCGGAGCGGGGCGCCATGGCGCGTCGCGGCACACCACTGTTTACATTGGTGCGCTCCGAGAACATCTGGGTCGAGGCGAATTTCAAAGAAACCCAGCTCGATCGGCTGCGCGCGGGGCAGCCGGTGATCATTCGACTCGACAGTTACCCCGATGCCGAATGGCGAGGGCACGTGCACACCATCAGTCCGGCGAGCGGTGCCGAGTTCGCCGTGCTGCCACCGCAAAATGCCTCGGGCAATTGGGTGAAGGTCGTGCAGCGCGTCCCCGTGCGAATTGCCATCGATGCAGGCCCCGCCGATTTGCCATTGCGCGCCGGCACGAGTGCCTCAGTCAGCGTCGATGCGCAGTCGGGCAACCGGTTGTCGCGTCTGCTCGGATCGCTTTGATGCAGCGACTGCTGCTCACAGCGAGCACGATGCTCGCCGTGTTGCTGTATGCCATCGACACCACGGTGGCCAATGTTGCTCTGCCGGTGTTGCAGGGCAACTTGTCCGCGACTCGCGAACAAGCCTCCTGGGTACTCACGTCTTACCTGATCGCCAGTGCCGTGGCGCTGCCGGCGCTTGCAGCGCTCGAGTCGCGTCTCGGTTTGCGGCGGGCGTTCCTGCTGGCCATCGGCGGGTTCGGCGTTGCCTCGGTCTGCTGCGGACTTGCGCCCAACATCGAGTCGCTGGTCGCAGCGCGATTTCTGCAGGGACTCTGCGGCGCCGTGCTGATCCCGCTGGGACAGACGGCACTGCAGAACGCGTATCCGCGCGAGTTGCTGGCGCGTGCGTTCGCCGTGCTGGGGGTCGGCGTGATGGTGGGTCCCGTGGTCGGGCCGTGGCTTGGTGGCTGGCTGACGGAAAACTTCGGTTGGCGCTCCGTGTTCTTCGTGAACGTGCCGTTTTTGCTCGTGGCGCTCGGCGGCATGTGGTTCACCCTGCGCGGTGAGGCAGCCGACTCGCCGCGGCCATTCGATCGGCTCGGATTCGTACTGCTTGCCGGCTGTCTGGTGGGCCTGCAGCTCGCCATAGATCGGGGCGAGCAACTCGACTGGTTCGACTCGCCGGAGATCGTCATCGAGGTGTTCATCGCGGGTATCGCGGGTTACATGTTCATCGCCCATGCATTGACCACTCGAGATACGTTGTTCTCCTCGCAGCTGCTGCGGAATCGTAATTTCATGATCGGCTTGCTGATGGCCGTGTGCGTAGGCTGGCCGTTCATGGGAGCGATGGTTCTGTTGCCTCAATTCCTCCAGGAGGTCCAGGGCTACAACGTGATGGGGGCAGGAGTGCTGATGGCACCGCGAGGGTTGGGGCTGATGGTCGCCATGGCCGTGCTCGGACGCTACGCCGGGCTGCTCGATCCGCGCCGGGTGTTATCTCTCGGCGCGCTGCTGAGCGCAGCGGGATTAATGGCTTTCGCCTTTGCGCCCGCCGATGCCCCCGCGACCTGGCTGACCCTGTGGCTGCTGGTGCAGGGGGCGGGTCTTGGGCTGATTTTCGTACCCATCAACACGGTGTCGTTTGTCACGCTGGCACCCGCACTGCGCACCGAAGGTGCCGCGTTGATGACGCTTGCCCGAAACATCGGCGGCAGTCTGGGTGTTGCGCTGATCGTGCGGGGCATCTCGCAGGACGTCACCGCCAATGCGCAGCGTCTCTCCAGCATCGCCCAGGTTTCCGAGTTGCAGTCGCAGCCGAGTTCTCTGGCTTGGCTGCTGGGCGAGATTCACCGCGAAGCCTTGGTGATCGCCTACTCCAACCAGTACGTGCTGTTGACGCTGCTGCCGCTGTTGCTGCTGCCGCTGGTGTGGCTGACGGTCATGCCTCGCGGCGATCGCCCTGGGGGTACGCGATCCGACCAGCAAACGAGCGAGCTACCGCCGCATTGAGGTCGGTGCATTGAGTGTGGTTTGTCGCGATACGGCACGCCGCGTACCATCGCAACGTGCCTGCAGAGCCGCTTATACATCCGCGAAGTTCATGGTGGGTCCGCGCCCTCGCTTCGCTGCCGATACCGGTGTTGCACGCGCTGGCGACGTTGCTGGCATGGCTCGCGATGCACGTGTTTCCGTACCAGCCGCAGAGGATCCGCGACAGCCTGCGCATTGCCTTTCCGCAACTCGACGCCGCGGCTCTCGAGCGTTTGCGCGCCGCGCACTATCGAAGCTTCGCCGATGTTCTCGTGGAGATCGTCAAGTCGGCCGCCATCGCCGGTGAGGATCTCGATGCGCGCATGCGCTTCGTCAATCTGGACGCACTGCGTGGGCCGGTTCGTGCGGGTACTCCGGTGCTCATCGTTGCGGCGCACCAATGCAATTGGGAATGGATCCTGCTCGGCCTTTCGCGTCAGCTCGGCGTACCGCTCGATGCGGCCTACAAGCCGCTGGTCAACGGTTGGGCCGACCGCGCGATGCTGGCCTTGCGCAGTCGCTTCGGAGCGCGGATGGTCGCCTCCGGCGTGCTGATGCGCGACATGATCGCGCGACGCCGCGTGCCGCGCGTGGTGGCCTTGGTGGCCGATCAAGAGCCCGTGTCGAGTGAGCGGCGTCACTGGACACGGTTCCTGAATCGCGACACGGCGTTCTTCATGGGTCCTGACGTGCTCGTCACCTCGTTTGGCTATCCGGCGTTTTTCGTCGCGATCCGTCGTACCAGTCGCGGTGCCTACGAAGTGTGCTTCGAGTCGTTGTGGCAACCCGGGGAGGCGCTGCAACCGGGTGAGTTCACCGAGCGTTATGCCCGCCGCGTCGAGCAGCAGATCCGCGAGAGTCCGGCGGACTGGCCCTGGTCCTACAAGCGCTGGCGGCTGAGCCCGGACGCTGCGCCGGCTTGCCCGCGCGACGACGATTCCGCAGAATCCGCCGCACCGTGAGCGACCTCAACCACAGAGCCCGAGCCGTTTGCCGCATTCTCGTGATCCGGCCCAACCACCGGCTCGGCAACAACGTGCTGCTCACGCCCTTGCTGGCGGAACTCGAGACTCTCTTTCCGGGTGCCGAGGTCGAGGTGTTGACGGGCGGTGGCGCCGCGAGGTTCGTGTTCGCCGGGTTCAAGCGGGTCACGACGGTGCACGCTTTTCCGAATTGGAGTTTCATCCGACCGCACACGGTCCTGGCTATCCTGCAACGAATTCGCAAGACGCGTTACGACCTCGCCATCGATGCTTCGGTGAGATCGCGCAGCGGCCGATTCCTACTCGGTCTTGTCACCGCGCGTTATCGCATCGGCTATGCGTGGGGCAGCGGGTGGCGCGATCGCTGCTTGAGTCATGCCGTATCGCGCGGTGGCGAGCCGCCGCACATGGCACTGACGGCAGCACATTTGGTGCGTGCCGCCTTGGGTCACGAGTTGTCGCTGCCGGCGTCGAACGAGGCTCCGCCATTGCTCGATGTGCGGGTCTCCTCGGGTGAGCGTGCCGAGGCGAGTGCGCTCGTTGCTCGGGTGCTGGCGGCTACAGCTCGCTCAGCCTCAAGCACAACGGCAGGCGATGGCGGACGGATGCTGGTGAGCCTCTACCCCTTCGCCACCGCAGCGAAAAACTATCCGGAGCAGTGGTGGCTGCAAGTGGCCGAGGGCGTGCGCGCGCTGTCACCCCGCATCGACGTCGTCGAAATTGTTCCTGGCGACGGCAGATCGCGCCTGCAGGGCGCGGCACCCGCCCTGTACTCAACGCGCATTCGCGAACTTGCGGCCGTGATCGGTCAGAGCCGGTTATTCGTTTCGGGCGATTGCGGCGTCATGCACCTCGGCAGTGGCGCAGGCACTCAGGTGCTGGGGCTCTTCAAGGTGACCGACCCTTCGGTCTACGCGCCCTACGGTCGTGGCAGCGAGGGTTTTGCCGCCAGCGATGCGGATCCGGCAGCGGTCGTCAGGCGAGTGGGGGATTTGCTGGGTCTGGCGTGACCCGCGAATCGCCCCGCGACGCTTCGCCAAGGCAGCGAAGCGTCGCGGGTTCGATCAAACGATCGTTAGAACGGCAGGCCGTGCGCCGAGCCGCCCATGCACAGCAGCATGGGGAAGGAGAGCAGGAAGTTCACGCGTGAGGTGAGCGTGGCGGTGCGACGCGCCTTGGCCTTCTCCTCGTCGGTGGCCGGCACGACCCCGATGACTTTCTTCTGGTTTGGCCAGATCAGTACCCACACGTTGAACAGCATGATGGTGCCGAGCCACACGCCGATGCCGATCACTTCGCTGCCGGGTTGCAGCGTGAATGCATCCATGAAGCGTCCACCGAGCAGCCATCCGCCGGTCAGCCAGGTCGCCACGGCAGCCCAGCGGAACCACAGCAGCGCGCGCGGCGCGACGTACTTGACGATGCCTGCGCCACCGGGGCCGCCCTTGTCGGCGTTGGCCGCCGCAAGTGCGGGGATCTGCGCGACGTTGAAGTAGTAGAGCAGACCGATCCAGAAAATGCCGGTGACGATGTGTGCCCAGCGACCGAGCGAGAGGTGGCTGAATTCGCCACCGGGTGTATTCGGCAGGACCATGACGACGATGGCGAACAACACGCCGAGCGTGACGGTGGTGCCGACGCTATCCAAAGGGTTCTTCATGATGAGATTGAGCTCCGAGATGTTCTGAAGAGGTTCCGAACGATTTGAAGAATAGGCGAGCAACCCCCATAATTCAACGCGTCTCATTGCTTGCGACAGACCTAAGGAAGGGCGATGTCGTTCACCGGAACAGATCAGCGAGCGCGGCCGATGTCGCCGTGTATCAGTGTGTGTGCGCTCGATGCCAGTGGGTATTGCGCCGGATGCTTGCGCACCCGCGACGAAATCTCCCGGTGGATCAGACTTTCAGCCGACGAGCAGTGGGCGTTGTTGAGCGAACTTGATCAGCGACGGGCGGCGCGCCAGCAGCGCTCGCGCGGTGCAGGAGGTTAATTCGATGGATGTCAATGAACGTATACAGTCTCAACTGTCAGCCGCTCCGGTCGTGCTGTTCATGAAGGGCACGCCCGACTTTCCGCAGTGCGGGTTCTCGGCGCAGGCAGTGAGTGCCCTGCGGGCCTGCGGTGCGAACTTCCACACCGTCAATATTTTCGAGGATCCGGAGTTGCGCGAAGCGCTGAAGCGGATTTCGAACTGGCCGACTTATCCGCAGTTGTACGTCAAGGGCGAACTGCTCGGTGGCTGCGACATCACGCTCGAGATGTTCCGCAGCGGCGAGCTGCAGAAGGCGCTCGCCGAGGCGGGCGCCGTCAGTTAAGGCGACTCGGCCGCGACGGGGGACGTCGGATCAACGCCGTTCGATGGGGCGGCCGGATCCTCGATCCAGCCCAACTCGCGTACTCGTTTCTCGGCTTCGAGATAGCTCGGCAGGCAGAAGTTGCAGACCTTGCAAAAGAGGTCCGCCGTGCGCTCGGCGTCATAGGCCGCCGCATGTGCGGCCGATGAGTCCCACTGGAGTCCGCTTGCCAGGGTTGCTTTGGCGAGCACCGTCTGGCCGAGCGCAGCTCCCGCCAGCGTCACGGTGTCGAAGCTCGAAAACGGGTGAAACGGATTGCGCTTGATGTCGGCACGCGCCACGGCCGCGTTCAGAAAGCCCAGATCAAACGATGCGTTGTGACCGACCAGAATCGCGCGCTTGCAACCGTGGCGACGCACGGCCTCGCGCACTTCCTTGAAGATGCGACCGAGGGCGTCCTTTTCGTCGATGGCGGGGCGCAGCGGGTGGAATGGATCGATTCCAGTGACGGCGAGTGATGCCGGCACGATTTTGGAACCCTCGAATGGCTTGACGTGATACGAGTGCGTCGCACCCCGTTGCAGCGTCCCATCGGGCGCAATCTCGACGATGACGGCGGCAATCTCGAGTAGTGCGTCCGTTGCGCAGTTCAAACCGCCGGTCTCGACGTCGACCACCACCGGCAGGAAGCCCCGAAAGCGGCGCGCCAGCGGTGATTCTGCCGCGGGGGTAGTCGGTGCGGATTCGCTCACGATTCGACGAGCTGCCAGGACAAGGTTTCACCGGCGCGCATCGGGACGACCGTGCCCGAACCGAAGGCATAGACCTGCGGTACCTGCCAATTCGTGCGTCGCAGGGTGACGGTCGTCGTATTGCGCGGCAGTCTGTAGAAATCGGGGCCGTTCAGACTCGCAAAGGCCTCGAGACGATCGAGGCGACCCATTCGGTCGAAGGCTTCGGCGTACAGTTCCAGTGCGGCATGCGCCGAGTAGATGCCTGCGCAACCACAGGCGGCTTCCTTGGTGTGTCGCTCGTGCGGCGCGGAGTCCGTGCCGAGGAAAAATCGCCGATGGCCGCTGGTCGCCGCCTCGAGCAACGCCTGCCGATCGGGTTCAGTCTTGAGCACCGGCAAGCAGTAAAAATGCGGGCGGATGCCGCCGCGGAACATCTCGTTGCGGTTGTAGAGCAGGTGCTGTGGCGTGATCGTCGCCGCAATGCCCTCGCGTGCGCTCTGCACGAACTCCACGGCTGCGGCGGTGGTGATGTGCTCGAAAATCACTCGTAATCCAGCGTGTCGCGCCGCCAGAGGGCGCAGGGTTCGCTCGATGAACTCGCGCTCCCGGTCGAACACGTCGACCTCATCGGCGGTGACCTCACCGTGAATCTGCAACGGCAGGTTGCGTTCGGCCATGCGCGCGAGTACCGCGTCGATCCGGCTGATGTCGGTCACGCCCGCATCGCTGTGGGTCGTGGCGCCCGCCGGGTAGAGCTTGCACCCGATCACGAAACCGCTGTCGCAGGCCCGGTCGATCTCCTCGGGGGAGGTGCGGTCAGTGAGGTAGAGCGTCATTAAAGGCTCGAAATCCGAGCCCGTTGGACGTGCTGCCAGGATGCGCTGCCGGTATTGCGCGGCCAGGGCCGTGGTGGTGACCGGCGGCTTGAGATTCGGCATCACGACGGCCCGGGCAAATTGTCGGGCTGTATGCGGCAGGACTGCACGCAGCGCTTCGCCGTCGCGCAGATGCAGGTGCCAGTCATCCGGGCGGAGCAGGGTCAGGTGATCGTGCATGCGAGTGCGAGATGCTAGCACAGCGAACCCGGTAGGCCGGGGGGCGTAAAAAAGTTAACATTACGGTTTTCACAAACTCGATCGTTGCGAGACGATGGATAGGACGGGGGTTATGTCCGACACGCAGCATCAGGATCTCGATCCGGGCGAAACTCGTGAGTGGCTGGAGTCGATCGACTCCGTGCTCAAGGCACATGGGCCCGAGCGCGCGCATTTTCTGCTCGAGCGACTCATCGACCACACGCGCCGCTCGGGCGCGTATCTGCCGTTCAAACCCAACACGGCCTACCTGAACACGATTTCCACCGGACAACAGCCAGACTACCCGGGTAATCGCGAGGTCGAGCGACGCCTCGAGGCCTACATCCGCTGGAACGCGATGGCCATGGTGGTGCAGGCAAACCGCATCTCCTCCGAGTACGGCGGTCACATCGCGACCTACGCGTCGGCGGCGACTCTGTACGAGGTCGGCTTCAACCATTTCTGGCGCGCATCGACGGCAACGCACCCTGGCGACATGATTTTTGTCCAAGGTCATGCTTCGCCCGGCATTTATGCCCGCGCGTATCTCGAAGGGCGGCTCACGGAAGACCAGTTGCGACATTTCCGACAGGAAGTCGCCGGTGACGGTTTGTCGTCCTATCCGCATCCGTGGTTGATGCCGGACTTCTGGCAGTTCCCGACCGTGTCGATGGGGCTTGGGCCGATGCAGGCCATATTCCAAGCGAGGTTCCAGAGGTATCTCGAACACCGCGGACTCGTACCCACGTCGGATCGCAAGATCTGGGCGTTCCTTGGCGATGGCGAGATGGACGAACCCGAGTCGATGGGTGCGCTCACCATGCCGGTGCGCGAAAAGCTCGACAACCTCGTGTTCGTGATCAATTGCAATTTGCAGCGGCTCGATGGGCCCGTGCGTGGCAATGGCAAGATCATTCAGGAGCTCGAGGCCGCCTTCCTCGGCGCGGGTTGGAACGTCATCAAGGTTTTGTGGGGATCACGCTGGGATCCGCTGCTCGCCAAGGACAACCAGGGACTGCTGCGTCGCGTGATGGAAGACTCGGTCGACGGCGAGTACCAGAACTTCAAGGCGAAGGGCGGCGCGTATACGCGCGAGCACTTCTTCGGCAAGTACGCCGAACTCAAGGCGATGGTTGCCAACATGTCCGACGAGGAGATTTGGCGTCTCAATCGCGGCGGCCATGATCCACGCAAGGTCTACGCGGCGTACGCTGCAGCGAGTCAGCACCGTGGGCAGCCTACGGTGATTCTCGCCAAGACCGTCAAGGGCTTCGGCATGGGCAAAGCGGGTGAGGGTCAGATGGTGACTCACCAGCAGAAGAAACTCTCGGACGATGACCTGCGTGCGTTCCGGGACCGTTTCAACATTCCCGTCTCCGACGAGGAGATCGCGCGTCTGCCGTTCTGCAAGCCGGAGGCGGACAGCGAAGAAATGCGCTATCTGCGCACAAGGCGCGTGTCGCTCGGCGGCTATCTGCCGTCGCGTCGACGTGCGGCGCCGCCACTCGTGACGCCCGCGCTCGAGGCGTTCAAACCGCTGCTTGAGAGCAGCGAAGGGCGCGAGATTTCCACCACCATGGCCTTCGTGCGCATCCTGACGACGCTGTTGAAGGACAAACAGATCGGCAAACATATCGTGCCCATCGTCCCTGACGAGGCGCGCACTTTCGGCATGGAGGGCCTGTTTCGTCAGGTCGGCATCTATTCATCGGTGGGTCAGCTCTACACGCCGCAGGACGCTGACCAGTTGATGTCGTATCGCGAGGACAAGAAAGGTCAGATTCTCGAGGAAGGTATCAACGAAGCGGGTGCGATGTGCTCGTGGATGGCCGCGGGCACGGCGTATGCGAACCACTCGGTCAACATGGTGCCGTTCTACATCTTCTACTCGATGTTCGGTTTCCAGCGGGTGGGAGATTTCATCTGGGCCGCGGGCGATCTGCAGACGCGCGGCTTTTTGCTCGGTGCGACCGCTGGGCGCACCACGCTCGCAGGCGAGGGCTTGCAACATCAGGATGGCCATAGCCAGCTGCTCGCCACCATGGTTCCAAACTGCCGAGCCTACGATCCGACGTATGCCTACGAACTCGCCGTGATCATCCAGGATGGCTTGCGGCGCATGTACACCGAAGGCGAGAGCATCTTCTACTACGTCACGGTCATGAACGAGAACTACGCCATGCCGGCCATGCCTGCGGGCGCCGAGCAGGGCATCTTGCGCGGACTGTATTCGCTCAAAGAGCACGTACCGAGCGCAGCGACTGCAGGGCTGCGTGCGACATTGCTGGGCTCAGGCACCATCCTGCGCGAGGTCGATGCCGCCGCGCAGATGCTGGCGCGTGACTACGGTGTGCACTGCGAGATCCTCTCGGCCACGAGCTATAGCGAGCTGCGTCGTGAGGCCCTCGACGTCGAGCGTTGGAACCTGCTGAACCCGTCGGAGCCGCAGCGCACGCCGTACGTGGCCGAATTGCTCGCCTCCCGCGTCGGGCCTTTCGTCGCGGCGAGCGACTACGTGCGCAACGTGCCGGAGCAAATCCGTCAGTGGGTGCCCGGCCGATTCGTTGTGCTCGGCACCGATGGCTACGGTCGCTCCGATGCCCGCGAGGCGCTGCGTCACCACTTCGAGGTGGACCGCCGATTCATCGTGCTCGCCACGCTGCGTGCTCTGGCTGACGAGGGGCAATTGCCGGCCGCGGAGGTGCAGCGCGCCATCAGTGCGCTCGGCATCGACATCTCCAAACCCAACCCGCTCGCGGCGTGACGGAACGACTCATGGCAAGCATCGACATCAAGGTTCCCGATCTCGGCAGTTTCAAGGACGTCATCGTTATCGACCTGCTGGTCAAGCCAGGCGATCAAGTCGAGGTGGATACACCGATCGCGACCCTCGAAACCGAGAAGGCGACGATGGACGTGCCGTCCTCTGCTGCAGGCATCGTCAAGGCATTGCACATTGCGCGCGGCGGCACGGTGAATTCCGGTGACCTTGTGGCGACCCTCGAAGGCAGCGCGGCGGTTGCGCCTGCGGCGGCCCCGCAAGCCGCTGCGGTGAACGCACCACCGGCCGCAGCCGTGGTGGCGGCGCCCACGAACGTGGTCGTTGCACCGGCGTCTGTGGCACCGATGGTCGCTGCGGCGCCAGCGGGGGGCGTGGCGCCGTCCCGCGTCGATCTGCCGCCGATCCAGGAAGCCGGATTCACCACCGCTCACGCGGGGCCCTCGGTGCGCCGCCTGGCGCGCGAGTTGGGCGTTGATCTCGCACGGGTCACAGGGTCTGGACCCAAGGGACGCATCACTCACGAGGACGTGAAGGCCTGGGTCAAGCGCGCGCTGCAGGGGGGGCTTGCACCGGCCGCGCCGGCGCTGCCGAAGGTACCCGTTGTCGATCATGCGGCGTTTGGCGCGATCGAAACGCAACCGCTCAGTCGAGTGCGGCGGATTTCCGGGCCGCGTCTGCACGCCTCCTGGATCAATATCCCTCACGTCACGCAGTTTGACGAGGCGGACATCACCGAGCTTGAGGCGCTGCGTGTGTCGCTGAAGGCCGACGCCGCCGCTCAGGGCGTCAAGCTCACGCCGCTCGCGTTCATCATCGCGGCGTGCGTGCGTGCCCTGGCCGAGTTTCCGAACTTCAACACCTCGCTCGATGAGAGCGGTCAGAGCCTGATCTACAAGCGGTACTTCAATCTCGGTTTCGCGGCCGACACTCCGAATGGTCTGCTTGTGCCTGTGATCCGCGACGTCGAGCGCAAGGACGTGTTCGCGATCGCCCGTGATCTCGCGACGCTCTCCGAGCGCGCGCGCGCGGGCAAACTTGCCGGCACCGACATGCAAGGCGGCTGCTTTACCGTCTCGAGTCTTGGCGGCATCGGTGGCACGGCGTTCACGCCGATCATCAACGCGCCGGAGGTCGCCATTCTTGGGGTTTCGCGCTCGGTGACCAAGCCCGTATATCGCGACGGCAGTTTCGTGCCGCGATTGATCCTGCCGTTGTCGCTGTCGTATGACCATCGCGTGATCGACGGCGCCGAGGGCGTCCGCTTCACCACGTGGCTGGCCGCGGCACTCGCCAAGCCCGCCGCTCTCGTGCCGGCCCTGCGTAGCTGAGGCGGGTCATGACTACACAAGACATCCGCGTTCCTGACCTTGGCAACTTTGCCGATGTGCCGGTGATCGACGTGCTCGTGAAAGTCGGCGATAGGGTCGAGGCGGAGGCACCACTGATCACGCTCGAAACCGATAAGGCCTCGATGGACGTGCCAACCCCGGTGGGCGGCACGATCGCCGAAGTCTGCGTCGGCAAAGGTGAGCGCGTATCCAAGGGCAGCGTCATCGCGCGCATCACTGTGGCCGATGGAGCGGCCGTGTCGAGTGGCATTGCCGCTTCGGCGGTCGCACCTGCGGCGGTCGCACCTGCTGCAGTTGCAGCGCCGTTGGCTCCCGCACCCGCTGCGGCCTCTGTCGCGACTGCGGCAGATCATCGCATCGAGACGGGTCCCGTGCCGGGCACCGATCAGCATGCGCGAC